>VFQU01000154.1_pt1 | contig 83970 bp, 76 predicted proteins | sample 3512311 | NCBI WGS metagenome assembly VFQU01 (sample SAMN10412377, study PRJNA504923) | tailings metagenome | isolation source: Relicate 3 Philex TSF3 active mining site | place: Philippines: Tuba, Benguet | collected 2017-08-29
ACCATCATCAGGTCGGCCATCTCGTCGATGATGACGACGATGTAGGGCATCGGCTCCATGTGGAGCGATTCGGTCTCGTAGACGGCCTCGCCGGTCTCCCGGTCGAACCCGGTCTGGACGGTGCGCGAAAGTTGCTCGCCCTTCTTGTCGGCGGCCGTCACGCGCTGGTTGTACCCGTCGATGTTGCGCACGCCGAGCTTCGACATCTTGCGGTAGCGGTCTTCCATCTCCCGCACCGTCCACTTGAGCGCGACCACAGCCTTCTTCGGATCGGTCACGACCGGCGTCAGAAGATGCGGAATGCCGTCATAGACGGAGAGTTCGAGCATCTTCGGGTCGATCATGATCAGGCGGCACTGGTCGGGCGTGAGCCTGTAGAGAAGCGACAGGATCATCGTGTTGATGGCGACCGACTTGCCGGAGCCGGTCGTACCGGCGACGAGCAGATGCGGCATCTTGGCGATGTCGGCGACGACCGCCTCGCCATTGATGGTCTTGCCGAGCGCCAGCGCCAGCTTCGCCTTGGACTGCTCGAAATCGCGGCTCGCCAGAAGCTCGCGCAGATAGACGGTCTCGCGGCGCGCGTTCGGAAGTTCGATGCCGATGGCGTTGCGGCCTGGAACCACGGCCACGCGGCAGGCGATCGCGCTCATCGAGCGGGCGATGTCGTCGGCGAGGCCGATCACGCGCGACGACTTGATGCCGGGCGCGGGCTCGAGCTCGTAGAGCGTGACGACGGGGCCGGGGCGCACGTGGATGATCTCGCCCTTGACGCCGAAATCCTCGAGCACGCCTTCGAGAAGCCGCGCATTCTGCTCCAGCGCGTCGGCGGAGAGCGACGGGTCCTTGGCGACGTTCTTCGGCTCGGCGAGGAAATGCAGTGACGGCATCTCGAATTCGCCGGATGCGATCAGCGCCGGCTGTGCGTCCTTGACGATGCGCTGGCCGGGCTTCGGCCGCGGCGCAGGATTTTCCACGCGTGCGGGCGCGGCGGCGCCGACAGGCTGCGGCATCTCGCGCGGCGCTGGCGCAGGCGGGATGATCCCGCGCGGCGTCGGCTCGAAGACATCGACCTCGGGCTCCACATAGGCGCCTGCCTCCGGCGCAAAGGCCGGCTCGTAGCGCTGGTCGGGATTGGCGATCGGCAGGTCGTAGACGCTGTCCTCGTCGTCCGGCCGCTTGATGCGCTCGCGCAGGCCGTCGAAGCGGTGCGAGTTGCGGCGCACGAAGGCCCGTGCCGACAACCACCAATGCGTGACGGCACCAAGCGCCGCCCAGCGATCGGCCGGCTCCTCATCGAGATCCTCGTCGTCGGTCTCGTCTTCCTCTTCCTCGATCACGCGGCGGCGCGATGCCTTGGCATCCTTGCGCCCGCGCGCCGGCGCCGGGGCGTAAAGCAGCCCGCTTGCATAGAGAAGCAGCCAGATCGACGGGGCGGTCAGCAGGAGCGCGAGCAGCCCGCCCACGATGCCGTTCGGATAGCCATTGGCGAAGAGCCCGGTCGCCGACAGGATCATGTCGCCGAAGACGCCACCGAGGCCGGTCGGCAGCGGCCATGTGGCCGGCGCCGGCACGCAGCCGATCGCGGCCGCCGTCAGGAGTCCGCCGCCGATCCAGCTCGCAAACCGTGAGACATGGCGGTCGACCGGACGTTGCGCCGCGACGATCAGGCCCCAGAAGACCGCCGGCACGAGCATCAGCACCGAGGCGAGCCCGAAGAACTGCATCACGAGATCGGCGAAGGCAGCGCCCGGAAACCCCATCGCGTTGGTGACGGCGCCATCCGTCGCATGGCTGAAGCTCGGGTCGGACACGCTCCACGTCGCAAGGCTTGCGATCGCGAACGCGACGAAGGCGATGATGCCGACGCCGGCCAGGCGCTTGCCCATTCGGCGCGCAATGCCGCGAAGGCTGAAACCTGCGTCCTGAAGACTGTTGAACGCCGAGTTCGAAGACCGCATGCGATGACCTCTTCCGCCTGCCCTTTTCGGGCATCCCGGCGGCCACGCTAGCGGCCCAAGGTTAAGGCGCCATTAACCATGGGTCCGCGACAGCGTATTGGCTCGCTTGGGGACGCTGTCGCCATCGGCGCTGCCGATGTCGCTTTCCATGCTCCACGGCCTTGCGCGGCGTGGTGATGTGACGCCAGTTCAGGTGCCCTTCGGCTTTGCCGGAGGGATAATTGGGAAGCCGGTACGCGCGTGCGCAAATCCGGCGCTGCCCCCGCAACGGTGGCGGAGCGATAAATCCGACGGGAGACCACTGGGCGATGAGCCTGGGAAGGTGTCGGGAATGCCGCAAGGCAAGCTCCGGAGCCCGGAAACCAGCCTGTGCGCAACGGAACCCGACTGATCGCGGTGGGCGATCAAGAGGCAGGGCGTCTGGCCCCCGGCACGAAAGCCGGGCCGGGCGCATGTCCTCCTTCACCACCAGTTCAGTCCTTGGCGGAACGCGAGGACGGACATGGATACGCAGACGACGATGCTGGCGATGCTGAAGGGCCGCCGACAGGGCTTCTCGCTCGAGCAGCCTTTCTACATCGATCCCGACTTCCACAAGCTCGACATGGAACTGATATGGTATCGCGACTGGCTCTTTGCCGGCCATGATTGCGAGATCGCCAAGCCCGGCGCCTATTTCACGCTGCAGGTCGGCGACTATCCCGTCGTCGTGGTGCGCGGGCGCGACGGCCAGATCCGCGCCTTCCACAATGCCTGCCGCCATCGCGGCAGCCGCGTCTGCACCACGCAGAAGGGCACGTCGGCCCGCCTCGTCTGCCCGTACCACCAGTGGACCTACGATCTCGACGGGTCGCTCGTCTTCGCCCGCCAGATGGGCGATGATTTCCGCAAGGAGGATTTCGGCCTGAAGCCCGTCGCCTGCGAAAGCGTCGCCGGCTACATCTTCATCTGCCTGGCGAAGGAACCGGCCGATTTCGCGCCCTTCCGCACGCTGATGGAGCCCTATTTCGCGCCGCACCGGCTGACCGAAACCAAGGTCGCCTATGAATCGACCATTATCGAGAAGGGCAACTGGAAGCTCGTCTGGGAGAACAACCGCGAGTGCTATCACTGCGCGGGCAACCATCCCGAACTCTGCAAGACCTTCCCCGAGGCGCCGACCGTCACCGGCGTCAACGGCGCCGAGGAAGACCCGGAGATGCGCGCCCACTGGGCTAAGTGCGAGGCGGAAGGCCTGCCGTCGCGCTTCCGCATCGACGAGGCCGGCCAGTACCGCGCGACCCGTGCGCCGCTGCTGCGCGATGCCGTGAGCTACACGATGAACGGCCAGCGCGCGGTCAGGCGCAACCTGTCCGACGCGGTTACCGCCGACAGGATCGGCACGCTCCTCCTCTACCACTACCCGACCACCTGGAACCATGTGCTGGGCGACAGCGCGACCACCTTCCGCGTCCTGCCGCTGAGCGCGACGGAGACGATGGTCACCACCAAATGGCTCGTCCACAAGGACGCGGTCGAAGGCGTCGACTACGACCTTCAGACGCTCATCCACGTCTGGACCGAAACCAACGAGGAAGACCGGCGCATCGTCGAGGAAAACGCCTTCGGCATCCGCTCCCCCGCCTACGAGCCCGGTCCCTATTCCGAGGTCCACGAAGGCGGCGTGATCCAGTTCGTCGACTGGTATGCGAGCTTCATGGAAAAGCGGCTGGTCGAAGGCGCCACGCCGAAGCTGCGCAGCGTGGCGTAAGCCTGAGCGGCGTCCTGCCCCGGACGCCGCGAGCCCGACGCCCGACCGACATTCCAGACATCAGGACCATCATGAACGCTTCAACCGATCCCGGCCTTTACCGCCATCTCGACGAGATGACGCCCTGGGACGACCGGCTTCAGGTACTGGAGGTCGTCGGCGTCTTCGACGAGGCGCCGGACGTGAAGACCTTCACCTTCCGATCCGACGCGCAGACTTGGTTCCGCTACAAGCCCGGCCAGTTCGTCACGCTCGAACTGCCGCTGCCCGACGGCCCGATCCTGCGCACCTACACCTTGTCCTCGACACCCTCGCGGCCATTCTCGATCGCGGTGACGGTCAAGGCGCAGGCAGGCAGCATCGGCACGCGCTGGATGTTCGAGGCGCTCAAGCCCGGCGACCATCTGCGCGCCTATGGTCCGACGGGGAACTTTACCCATCACGAGCATCCGGCCGGAAAGTACCTCTTCATCTCCGCCGGCTCCGGCATCACGCCGATGATGTCGATGCTGCGCTGGTTCTCCGACTGCGCGCCATCGACCGATGTCGCCTTCATCAACTGCGCCCGGCGTCCCGAGGAAATCATCTTCCGGAAGGAACTCGAGCTTCTCGGCAGCCGCATGCCAGGCCTGTCGCTCGGCTTCCTGATCGAGGAGCGGTCGAGCCGCGAAAGCTGGTTCGGCCATATGGGCCGCATCGACGCGATCCGCCTGCCGCTGCTCTCGCCGGATTTCCGCGAGCGCGAGGTGTTCTGTTGCGGGCCGGAGCCCTTCATGCGCGCCGTCTCCGGCATGCTCGAAGCCGCCGGCTTCGACATGGCGCACTATCATCAGGAAAGCTTCGCCGCGCCGACCCCGACGCCCGCGCCGGTCGATGTCGCAGCGCTTGCGGAAGCCGAGCAGGCGCCAGCCGCAACCGTCGTGCCGGTCAAGTTCGCGTTGTCGGAAATCGATGGCGAGTGCCTGCCCGGCCAGACCATCCTTCAGGCGGCGCGCGCTGCGGGCGTGCGCATTCCGGCAGCCTGCGAGTTCGGTCTGTGCGGCACCTGCCGCACGAAGAAGCTCTCCGGCGAGGTCGAGATGTCCCACAATGGCGGCATCCTCGACGAGGAGATTACCGAGGGCTACATCCTCGCCTGCTGCTCGCGCCCGCTCGGCGCCGTCGAAGTCGAGGCCTGACGGGGTCTCAGCTCGCCGTGCTGGCGATCAGCAGGAAGATGGCGTTGTAGTGGATGATGGCGGCGGCGAGCACGAAGACGTGCCAGATCGCCTTGTGGAAGCGCAGGCTGCTCCACAGATGGAACACGACGCCAGCCGAATAGACCACGCCGCCAGCAAGCAGAAGCCAGAAGATGTGCGTCGGCAAGGCGTCGAGCAGCGCCTCGACCATCACGATCCCGCTCCAGGCGAGGCCGAGATAAAGCACGATCGACAGCTTCTGGTAGCGCGCCGGCAGCACGAACTTCAGGCTCGCACCCAGGAGCGCGACCGTCCACACGAACGCCAGCAACCAGCGCCCGCCGTCACCCAGCGCCATCGCGAATGGCGTGTAGGTACCGGCGATCAGGAGGTAGATTGCCGCGTGGTCGTATTTCCGCAGCACCCATTTGGTGGGGGTAACCGGCCACATGCTGTAGATGGCGGAGGCCGCAAGCGCGAGCACCAGCGTCGCAAGGTAGACGCCGGCCGCCGCCACGCTCTGGCCATCGGCAATGAGGATCGCGACTGCGATCATTGCCACCGCGCCGATCGCCGCCAGCGCCAGCCCGCCGACATGCACGACGGCATCGATGGTCATTTCGGTGCGGTCGTAGTTCCAGCTTCGATCGGTCACGTGGGGATCCAGTTGCGAGGTTCGACGGTCATGGCACCACCCCATATGAGATGGACGGACAGCTACGTCCACTTGTGACCTTGTCGCATGCGCCCCGATCCGCGCGACCAAACAACGACAGCCCGCCACAAAGGGCGGGCTGCGTCAGGCCTCGTCAGGGCTTCGCCTGGAGGCGAAGTCGTGACCTGCCGGATCAGTCGGCGCGGGTGATGCGCAGAAGCTCCGACATGCTGGTCTCGCGATCCTCGGTGACGGCATAGATGGCGCCGTCGGGGCCAACGCGAACGTCGCGGACGCGGCGATCGAGCGGCACGCGCTCCTCATAGGCCACGCGGTCGTTCTCGATATGCACGATGACGAGGCCGGTCGAGACCAGACCACCGATCAGGAACGCGCCTTCCCATTCCGGAAACTCGCTGCCCTCATAAAGCGCCATGCCGGACGGTGCGAAGGACGGGTCCCAATAATAGACGGGCTGTTCCGTGCCCTCCTTCTGCGTGATGCCCGGGCCGACCTCGTCGCCCGTATATTCACGACCATAGGTCACTTCCGGCCAGCCATAGTTCAGGCCCGCCTGCGGTAGGTTCAGCTCGTCGCCACCACGCGGCCCGTGCTCGACGGTCCAGAGCCGGCCCTGCGCGTCGAGCGTCGCCGACTGCAGATTGCGGTGGCCGTAGCTCCAGATCTCCGGCAGCGCCTCCTCGTCCTCGATGAACGGGTTCTCCGGATGCGGCTCGCCTTCCTGCGTCACGCGGAAGATCTTGCCGAGGCCGCTCGAAAGATCCTGGGCCTGATCGCGCACTTCGTCGTCGGAGCGCTCGCCGACGGTAATGAAGAGCGAGCCGTCCTCGGCAAAGACGAGGCGCGAGCCGTAGTGCATCGTGCCGTCATAGGTCGGTTCCTGGCGGAAGATGACCGCCACGTCCTCGAGCGCGCCGCCGCCCTCGGCATTCAGGGCCAGCGTGGCCGAAGCGACCGCGGTGCCATTTCCACCGTCACGCGGCTCGGCATAGGAGAAGAAGATGCGGTTGGACGTCTCGAAATCGGGTGCCAGCGTAACATCGAGCAGGCCGCCCTGGTCGCGATTGTCCACCTCGGGCACACCCTGGGTGATCGCCTCGCCAACCTCGCCATCCGCGCTGATCACATGGAAGGCGCCGTCTTTGGCGGCGACAAGCATCGAACCGTCGGGCATGAATTCGAGCGACCAGAGATGCGGCAGCTCCTGGGCGAAAACCTCGTAGGTCGTCTCCGGCATCTCGTCCGGCTGGACGGCGCGCGTCTGTTCGGGGAAAGCGGGCTCCTGGTCCGGGGCGTTGGCCGGTTCGGTTTCGACGGGTTCGCCCGGTCCGGGCCCGACGCCGGCCGCAGGCGCCTCGCCGGCCGCGACTTCCTCGTCCGGCGTGGTCTCGTGATTGTCGGCCCAGGCCGGCTGCGCGATGAGCGCTGCGGACAGACAGGTTGCGGCGAGCAGATGTGCCGTGCGGAACATGATTTCGTATCTCCTTGCTGAAGGGAGCCGCAGACGTCCATGCGCGACGGCCGAATGCAGCGGTTGCAAGGACAAAGTCCTCAACAGCGCACGGGTTGCAAAACTCTCGCTCAAGAAAATGTCAGGACGAGCGACGAGCCGCCGCCCCGTCCTTCAGCGCTGCAGTCGCGGCGCAGGCGTTGCGGCGATGGCCGGCTCGCCGTCGAACAGGATCGGCAGCCGGACGCCCGGAATATGCGTGCCGTCGTCGTCGACGAGGTCGAGCTTCATCCGCCGCGCCACGATCTGCGGGTCATCGAACACGTCGGCCACCGTGTTGATCGGCCCGGCCGGCACCGACTGCACTTCGAGCGCCGCCAGGAATGCATCGCGCGTCTGGCGCGCGATGGCTTCGGCCAGCAGTGCCGTCAGCGCCTCGCGATGGGCGACCCGATCGGAATTGGTGGCAAAGCGCGGGTCGCCCGCAAGGTCGAGCCCGAGGATCGAACAGAGCGCCTTGAACTGCCGGTCATTGCCGACGGCGACGATCACATGCCCGTCGGCGACCGCGAAGACCTGATAGGGCACGATATTGGGATGCGCGTTGCCGAGGCGGCGCGGAGCCTTGCCGGAGACGAGATAGTTCATCGCCTGGTTGGCGAGCACGCCCGTCATGGCGTCGTAGAGTGCCATGTCGACATGGCAGCCGCGCCCCGTGCGGTCGCGCTCGATCAGCGCCGCCTGGATGCCGATGACGCCGTAGAGCCCGGTGAAGATGTCGGCAAACGCCACGCCCATCTTCTGCGGCTCGCCATCCGGCGCACCCGTCAGGTCCATGATGCCTGCCATGCCCTGGATCATGAAGTCGTAACCGGCTCGCTGCCGGTAGGGCCCGTCCTGCCCGAAGCCGGTGATCGAGCAGTAGATCAGCCGCGGATTGACCGTCTTCAGGCTCTCGTAATCGAGCCCGTATTTGGCGAGCCCGCCGACCTTGAAGTTCTCGATCAGGATGTCGGCCCCACGCACCAGATCGATGATGCGGGCGCGATCGGTCTCGCTGGTCAGGTCGCAGGTGATCGAGCGCTTTCCGCGGTTGGCCGCGTGGAAGTAGGCCGCCTCGCGCGTTCCGTCGGCGCGTTCCACGAAGGGCGGCCCCCAGCCGCGCGTGTCGTCGCCCTCCGGTGCCTCGATCTTTGTCACCTCCGCGCCAAGATCGGCGAGCACCTGTCCGGCCCAGGGACCGGCCAGGATGCGCGCGAGTTCGACGACGCGGAGGCCTGCGAGCGGTTGCCGGCTCATCGGATCAGAAGAAGGCCTGGATGCCGGTCTGCGCACGCCCGAGGATCAGCGCGTGCACGTCATGCGTACCCTCATAGGTGTTGACCGTCTCCAGGTTCTGCGCGTGGCGCATCACGTGATACTCGGACTGGATGCCGTTGCCGCCATGCATGTCGCGGGCCTGACGGGCGATATCGAGCGCCTTGCCGCAATTGTTGCGCTTGACGATCGAGATCATCTCAGGCGCAAAACGGTGCTCGTCCATGAGCCGGCCGACCCGCAAGCTGGCCTGCAGCCCGAGCGCGATCTCGGTCTGCATGTCGGCGAGCTTCTTCTGGTAGAGCTGCGTGCCGGCGAGCGGCTTGCCGAACTGCTTGCGGTCGAGCCCGTACTGTCGTGCTCGGAACCAGCAATCCTCTGCAGCGCCCATCGCGCCCCACGAAATGCCGTAGCGCGCCCGGTTGAGGCAGCCGAACGGGCCCTTTAGACCCGACACGTTCGGCAGGAGCGCATCCTCGCCGACCTCGACGCCGTCCATGACGATCTCGCCGGTGACGGATGCGCGCAGCGAGAGCTTGCCGCCGATCTTGGGCGCGGAAAGCCCCTTCATGCCCTTTTCGAGCACGAAGCCGCGGATCTGGTTGTCGTGCGCGGCCGACTTCGCCCAGACGACGAATACGTCGGCGATGGGCGAGTTGGAAATCCACATCTTGGAGCCCGAGATGCGGTAGCCGCCGTCGATCTTCTCGGCGCGCGTCTTCATGCCGCCGGGATCGGAACCCGCATCCGGCTCGGTCAGGCCGAAGCAGCCGACATACTCGCCCGACGCGAGCTTCGGCAGGTACTTCCGGCGCTGCTCTTCCGAGCCATAGGCATGGATCGGGTACATGACGAGCGAGGACTGAACGCTCATCATGGAGCGATAGCCGGAATCGATGCGCTCGACCTCGCGCGCGACGAGGCCGTAAGCGACATAACCGGCGCCGACGCCGCCATACTCTTCCGGAACGGTGACGCCGAGCAGTCCTGCAGCGCCCATCTCGCGGAAGATTTCCGGCTCGACGCGCTCTTCGAGATAGGCCTTGGAGACGCGCGGCAGCAGGCTCTCGGCGGCAAAGGCCGCTGCGGAATCGCGAATGAGCCGCTCGTCTTCGGAAAGCTGGTCCTCGATGAGGAACGGGTCGTTCCAGGCAAAGGATGTGGCGGCCTGCGAGAAGGGCGCGTTCATGGCGATGTCCTCGGTCGATTGCAATCGCGCATAGTCCTAGACCATCGGGACGCGCCGGACCAACTCTATCTATCGCTGACTTCATGCATTAAATGCATGGATCATGTCCCGCCAGCGCCGCTACCTTCCCTCGATCAGCCTGCTCTCCGCCTTCGAGGCGGTGTTGCGCACGGGGTCGACGTCTGCCGCCGCGCGCGAACTGCAACTGTCGCAGGGCACGGTCAGCCGCCTCGTCCAGAACCTCGAGGAACAGCTCGACAAGCCGCTTTTTCACCGCCAGCGTCGCCGTCTGGTGCCGACCGCCGCGGCCGTCGCCTATGGCCGCGATGTTACCCGCGCGCTCGACCTCCTGGAACGCGCAAGCATGCAGCTCGTCGCCAATCCCGAAGGCGGGACGCTCTCGATCGCGATCCTGCCCGCTTTCGGCACGCGCTGGCTTGCCCCGCGCCTGGGCGGCTTCCTCGCCGACCACCCCGGCATCTCGGTGAGCCTCGCCACCCGCATCCGGCCGTTCAACATCGTCACCGAAGGCTTCGACGCGGCGATCCATTTCGGGCGGGACGACTGGCCGGGCGCAGGCCACCTGAAAATCTTCGACGAACGCCTGACGGCCTGCGCGGCGCCGGGCCTGCTCGCACGGCACTCGATCGCCTCGGTCGAGGACCTAACAGGACAACAGCTCTTCCAGCTCGAGACCCGGCCGAACGCCTGGCCGACCTTCTTTGCAGGGCAGGATGCAGCGGCCATGCCGGTTCGCGGCATGCTGTTCGACCAGTTCGCCCCGATGATCCAGGCCGCGATCGCCGGGCTCGGCATCGCGCTCTTGCCCGACTATCTCGCCGAAGCCGAGATCGCCGAGGGTCGCCTCGTGCCGATCCTGCGCCCGTCGGTGCCCGGCACCGGCTCCTACTGGCTGGCATGGTCTCTCGACCGCGCGGCCTACCCGCCGCTCGACGCCTTTCGCAGCTGGCTCGCCCAACAGGGCGGGTGACGGGTGATCAGCCTGCCTGCAGCACCGCCAGCGCAGCAGCCGGCGTCTCGGCCTTGCGCAGGTCGCGAAGCGTCTCGTCGTCGCGCAGCGGCTGGATGAGCTTGGCGAGCATCGGCATGCCCTTGCCGTCCTGAGGCATCAGGACGCCGATGCAGATATCGACCGAGACATCGTCCGGCGAAGAGCATTCGAGCGGCTTGTCGAGCAGCAGCATCGCGCCCGTCGGTCGTTCCACGAGCTCGCTCACCGTATGCGGCAGCAGGACGCCATTGCCGATGGTCGTCGAGCCCAGCTTTTCGCGCGCCCCGATCGCCTTGCGCAGTGCCGCGGCGTCGAGGTCAAGGTCTTCGGCAAGCAGGTCGCACAGAAGCCCGATCGCATCGCGCTTGGTCTCGCAGTCGGCGCCGCACAGGATGCGCCTCTCCGAGAGCACGTCCGCCCAGTTCATCGTGTTTCTCCATCGCCATCGTTGGAAGGCTGCCATGCCTCGTGGCCGATCTTCGGTGCAGCACCCGGATTGCGCTCGGAGCGGTCGCGGTAAAGCGCTGCGCGCCCGAGCATCATGAGGGTCACGGGCGTGGTGACGGTGACGAACACGCCGATGAGGATTTCGTGGAAGACGGGCTGGCGCAGCGTCGCGCTGAAGATGATCATCGATCCCATCACCATGCCGCCCGCACCCCAGCTGGTTGCGAGCGTCGGGGCATGGAGACGGTCATAGAAGCGGTCGAGCCGGACGAGGCCCAGCGTGCCGATCAGCGTCAGCCCTGCGCCAAGAAGCAGGAAGGCCGATCCCAGGATCGCGGCCCAGGCCGGGACTTCGGAAAGTTCGAACATCATTCGATCACCTCCCCGCGCATCAGGAACTTGGCGAGCGACACGGTCGCGACGAAGCCGAGCATGCCGATGACCAGCGACGCCTCGAAATAGTGCCGGTTGCCGGTGCGAACGCCGAAGGCGAGCAGGATCAGCATCGCGCAGACATAGAGCGCATCGAGCGCCAGGATGCGGTCCTGCGCGCGCGGGCCGACGACCATGCGGTAGACGCACATGCACATGGCCAGCGCAATGGCGCCCTGGCTGATCCAGAGGCTGGCGGAAAGTATGGTCGCGCTCATTCGAAGATCTCCAGAAGCAGGCGTTCATACCGGTTCGAAATCAGCTCTTTCCACTCGCTCTCGTCCTTGAGGTCGAACACGTGCAGCAGGAGTTCGCCGCGCGCGGAATTGTAGTCGACCCAGGCCGTTCCCGGCGTGCTGGTCAGCACGATCGACAGGATCGCCAGCGCGTTCGGATGCGTCAGGCGCAGCGGCACCACGATGAAGCCCGACACGCGTGCCCGCGCCGATGGCGACAGGAGGATGCGCGCCACCGCGATGTTGGAGCGGACGATGTCGTAGAGGACGATGCCGAACAGTTTCGGGATCGCGAGCCAGCCGCGCACTCTCGGGCTCGTCTCCCCCAGCACGCGAAGGGCGTGGGTCGACGCGACTGACACGATGATGGCGAGGACCAGCTGTCCCGGCGTGAAGCCCCCGAGAAGCAGCCACATTGCGGCGAGACCAAGCGCCAGCAGCGGATAGGGAAGGATCGCCGACATGTCAGTCGTCCTCCTGCCGCAGCACATTCTCCGCGCCGGTGACGGCGTCGAGATAGTAGGCCGGATTGTGGAGTTCGTTGGCGGTCATGGTCAGCAGGTTCATCACGGGTCCCGCACCAATCGTCATCGCCAGCAGCACGCCGACCAGCATCAGTATCGGAGCGGTCTCGGTTATGGTGACCTTCGGTTCGAACGCCTGAACGGGCGCCCAGAACGTGCGGATGCCCATGCGTAGCAATGCGATCATCGTCACCAGCCCGGAGAGGATCACGAGGCCGGCGAGCACGAAGCGCATGGTGCCGTCGACATCAAGCGAGGCGGTGCCGGGACCGACGATCGCCGTCAGGATCGCGAACTTGGCCAGGAACCCCGAGAAGGGCGGAAGGCCGATAAGCACGATGGCGAGGACCGTGAACGCGATGCCGAGCACGGCGAGTGCGCCGGGCATGAGGCGGCTCAGCTCCTCTTCGTTGGCCTCGTCGTCGACATCGTCGCCATAGGCTTCCATCGTCACGGCGAGAACGTCCGAGGCCACGTCCTGCTCGCGCTCGATCAGCTCGACGATGAGGAAAAAGGCGCTGACGGCGATGGTCGAGCTCAGGAGATAGTACAGCGCGCCGGCGGTGCTGGCCGGTTGCGAGATGCCGAACGTCGCCAGAAGCGTGCCCGACGACATCAGGATGAAATAGCCGCTCGCGCGCCGCATCGACTGCGAGGCGAGGATGCCGAGCGAAGCGAAGACGAGCGTCGCGACGCCGCCGAGGAAGATGAGCATCGACCCGAAAGCCGCTCCGTCACCCGGCAGGAGAAGCGCGAGACGCAGAAGCGCGTAGATGCCCACCTTCGAAAGGATCGCAAAGATGGCGGCTGCGGGACCGGGTGCTGCCGAATAGGTCGGCACCAGCCAGAAGCTGAGCGGCCACATGCCCGCCTTCACCAGGAAGGCGAGGCCGAGCATGGCGAAGCCCGCCTGCAGGCCGGGAACGGCGAAGCCCTCGAGCGATTCCGCACGGATCGCGACGTCGGCCATGTTGAGGCTGCCCGTCACGCCGAAGACCACGGCGATGCCGATCAGGAAGATCAGTGCGGCTCCGAGATTGATCGCGATGTAGTGAAGCCCCGCGCGGATGCGCACGCCACCGCCCCCGTGGAGGACGAGGCCGTAGGATGCCGCGAGCATGATCTCGAAGAAGACGAAGAGGTTGAAGAGGTCGCCCGTGAGGAAGGCGCCATTCACGCCGACCAGCAGGAACTGGAACAGCGTGTGGAAGGCCGGCCCGACCTTCTCCCACTTCTCCGATGCGAAGATCAGCGCGGGAAAAGCCAAAATGGACGTCAGCATCAGCATGACGACCGAAAGGCGGTCGGCGACGAGATTGATCGCGATCGGCGCCGGCCAGTTGCCGACGAGATAGACGAGCGCCAGCGAGCCATCCGAAAGATGGACGCGCGCCAGGAGAATGACCGAGACGCAGAGCAGGCTGAAGGCCGACAGCAGCGACAGGACCAGCTTGAGGCGCCGCTCCCGGTCGTCGAAGAACAGCAGCGCCGCCCCGACGATGAGCGGGATGAGGACCGGCGCGATGACGAGATTGGACGGGGACATGATCAGTTCTCCCGTCCATCGACATGATCGGTGCCTGTCACGCTGCGCGAGACGATGATCACGACCAGGAACAGCGCCGTCGTCGCGAAGCCGATGACGATCGCGGTGAGCACCAGCGCCTGCGGCAGCGGGTCGGTATAGGCGGTCACATCGACGGGATAGCTCCCGTCGAGCACGGGTGGTGCGTTGAGCCTGAGCCTGCCCATGCTGAAGATGAAGAGATTCACGCCATAGGCGAGTAGCGCCAGCCCGATGACGACCTGATAGGTGCGCGGACGCAGGATCAGCCAGACGCCGGAGCCGGCCAGCATGCCGATCGCGATGGCGATGACGAGTTCCATCAGCCGGCCTCCTCACTCTGCGCCGGAACAGCGCGTTGCGGCCGCGATTTCACGCGCAGCGACTGGTGCGCGATCGCGATCAGCATCAGCACGACCGAGCCGACGACGAGGCTGAAGACGCCGAGATCGAAGAGCAGCGCCGACGCCGTCGGCATCTGTCCGATGAGCGGCAGCTCCGTGTACTGGAAATACGAGGTCAGGAACGGGTAGCCGAACAGGAACGATCCCATCCCGGTCAGCGACGCCATGATGAGCCCGAAGCCGATCCACCGCACCGGCAGGATGCGCAGCCGCTCCTCGACCCAGCGCGTGCCGCCGGCGAGATATTGCAGAAGGAAGCCGATCGCCATGGTGACGCCCGCCGCAAATCCGCCGCCCGGCAGATCGTGCCCGCGCAGGAAGAGATAGGCCGCGAGCAGCACGATGACCGGGAACATCCAGCGCATGATGACCGAGGGAACCAGCAGGTAGTCCTTGAGCGTCTCCCCGACGTCGCGGTCGCGCTGGACCGTGTCCAGCTCGTCCTGCTCGCGCTGCTGGTATGGCGCGCCGGCATTGTCCTGTGCAGGGCGGAAGCGCCTGAGCAGCGCGAAGACGGTGAGCGCGACGATGGCGAGCACGACGATCTCGCCATAGGTGTCGAAGCCGCGGAAATCGACGAGGATGACGTTGACGACGTTGGTTCCCCCGCCCTCGCTGTAGGCCCGCTCCAGGTAGAAGTCTCCGACGGATGGCGGCAGCGGCGTCATCATGACGAAGTAGGCGAGCAGCCCGGTCCCGAGGCCTGCGGCGACCGCGAGACCGAAATCGCGATAGCGCTTCAGCTTTGTGACGATGCCGGACGAGCCTGCGATCGCCTCGCTGCGCTTCGGCAGCCAGCGCAGCCCGAGCAGGATGAGAACCGTCGTCACGATCTCGACCAGAAGCTGGGTGACGGCGAGGTCCGGCGCCGAAAGCCAGACGAAGGAGATGCAGGTCGCAAGACCCGCGCCGCTCATCAGGATCAACGCGGCGAGCCGGTGGAACTTGGCCTGGTAGGCGGCCGCGATCGCGCAGAAGGCGCCGATCGCCCACAAGGTGCCAAGGACGGGATCGAAGCCGGCGAAATTGATGGCCGGGAAGCGATCGCCCGCGCCCCACATCGCCCAGACACCGGCAAGCACGGCCACCGCCACCAGGAGCCGCATCTGCGGCTGCAGCCGGCGCGCCGCCACGAAGCCTTCGGCCGCGCGCGCCCAGCGCCAGCTGACGGTGACAAGGATGCGCTCGAAGATGCGCTGGCCCTTGAAGCGCCGGAAGAAGGGTGGCCCTTCCTCGCACGCCTGCAGATAGTCCTTGAGCACCCAGTAGAGGAGCACGCCCGCGACGAGCGCGATCACGCTCATCAGAAGCGGTATGTTGAAGCCGTGCCAGATCGACAGGCTGTAATAGGGCGTGTCTTCGCCCAGCACCGCAACGACGCCGGTGTCGAGGAACTGCCCGATGGTGAGGCCCGGAATGGTGCCGACGACCACGCAGGCGATGACGAGGAACTCGATCGGCCTGCGCATCCAGTGCGGCGGCTCGTGCGGCTCCTTCGGCAGATCCACGGCCTTCGGGCCGAAGAACACGGTGTGGATGAAGCGCAGCGAATAGGTGACGGCAAAGGCGCCTGCCACGGTCGCGACATAGGGCGCGATCCGGTCGAGCAGCGATGCTTGGTGCTGCTCCAGCGCCTCGGCGAAGAACATCTCCTTCGACAGGAAGCCGTTGAGGAGCGGCACGCCCGCCATCGCGGCGCTCGCCACCATCGCAAGCGTCGCCGTGAACGGCAGCGCGCCGAAAAGCCCGCTGAGCCTTCGCATGTCGCGTGTGCCGGTTTCGTGGTCGATGATGCCGGCGGCCATGAAGAGCGACGCCTTGAACGTCGCATGGTTGATCATGTGGAATATCGCCGCGATCGCCGCCAGCGGGCTGCCGAAACTGAGCAGCGTCGTAATCAGGCCGAGATGGCTGATGGTCGAATAGGCGAGCAGACCCTTCAGATCCTGCTGGAAGATCGCGAAATAGGCGCCCAGCAGCAGCGTCGACAACCCCGCCAGCCCGACCAGCGTGAACCATTCCGGCGTGCCCGACAGGACCGGCCAGAAGCGCGCGAGCAAGAAGACGCCCGCCTTCACCATCGTCGCAGAATGAAGGTAGGCCGAGACCGGCGTCGGCGCGGTCATCGCATTGGGCAGCCAGAAGTGGAACGGGAACTGCGCGCTCTTGGTCAGCGCGCCGGCAAGGATCAGGAGAAGGACCGGCAGATAGAGGTCGTGCCCCCGGATGAGATCGCCCGATGCGAGCACGACGTCGAGATCGTAGCTGCCGACGATGTGGCCGAGCATGACCATGCCGAGCAGCAGGCAGAGTCCACCCGTCCCGGTGATCGTCAGCGCCATGCGCGCCCCGTCGCGCGCCGCCTGATTGTGGTGCCAGTAGGCGATCAGGAGGAAGGAGAAGATGCTCGTCAGTTCCCAGAACACGGCGAGCAGGATCAGGTTGCCGGAAAGTACTAGACCCTGCATCGCCCCCATGAAGGCGAGCAGGAAGGCGTAGAACCGCGCGACCGGCTCCTTCGGCGACATGTAGTAGCGGGCATAGATGACGACGAGCACGCCGATACCCGAGATGAGCAGGCAGAAGAGCCAGGCAAATCCGTCCATGCGCAGCGCGATGTCGAGGCCGAGCGCGGGCACCCATTCGACGTTGGCGCGAATGACCCGGCCGGCCGTGACGCCGGGATAGGCGGCCACGGCGAGGACAAAGGCGGCAAATGCTACGGTGCCGGCGAGCCAGGCTTCCGTGTTGCGGGCATTGGGAGACAGGAGCATTGCGAACAGCGCTCCCATGAAGGGCAGGATAACCAGGACGACGAGAAAATTACTGCCCCACAAAACTCCGAACCCTCTCGATCTCCGCCTTCACTCCAGCAAGGCCCAACCGTGCCTCAGCCGTCCGCTTCATTCCGAAGCCGGGCGGCATCGCATCGTTTGCGCGCTGCGAACTTGATACTTTCGACGTACACGACCGAATCCCATTCGTCTATGCCGCGAAACAACGCGCGACGAGTTGCGCATCCCGCCGCTCTCGAGAGGCGACGAAAGCCTATCCGATGCGGTCGGCGGTCGTGCGGATCGCGTTGTCGCTGCGGCGTTCTACATAATGCGCGGCGCTGGCCTGGCTTTGCTCGACGACGAGGCGGACGAGGTCGCGGTTGGCGGTGGTCTGGTAAGTACCCACGATGGGCAACGGCGGAAAGGGTTTGGCGACGCGAATGGGATGCAGGAGCCCGGCTTCGATCTCGCGCGTGATGGTGACGGCGGGGATGGCGCCCACGCCGAATCCGTCGATCAGCAGATTGATGATCGCGAAGAGCGAATTCGAGCTCACGAGCTTGGAGGCTAGCACGCGTTCGTCGTGGAAGTAGGGCGCGATCTGCCGGAAGGGCGGCGTGCCTTTCGGGAAGGTGACGATCGGCAGTTGCGCCAGTTCGTCGACGCTGTAGAGCCGCTTCGGGTCGATGACCTTGTCCGAACCCGTCCACACCATCTCCATGATGCAGCTCATGAAGCTCTGGAAGCCTTCGCCTACAAGCGGATCGACGGCGAAGATCAGGTCGAACTCGCCGCTGATCATGCCCTTCTGGAGAAGTGCGGTGCCTTCGACCGAGAGCTCGATGCGAAGATTGGGCCGCGCTTCGCGCAGCGATTCCACCAGATGCGGCATCCAGGTCGAGACGACGGAATCGATTGCCCCGATGCGGATCGTCGCAACGGGGTCGACATTGCCCGGGCTAATGTCGGATCTCAGGCGATCGACGCTGCCGATGATCTCGCTGAACGCTTCGAGCGCCCGAAATCCTTCCGGCGTCAGAAGGAAGCTCCCCTCGCCGCGCTCGACGAGCCGGCAGCCGAGTTCGCGTTCGAGGCCGGCTATGCGCGCCGAGATGGCCGGCTGCGTGGCGTTGAGTTCCTGCGCCGTCCGGCCGAAATGGCGATGCTTGGCCAGAACAACGAAGGTCGCCAGGTCCAGGATCCGCATTGCGTCGAAGCCGTCCTCACATCGCTGTCATGATGTGCCGGATCTGCGTGTAGTCGACCAGCGACTGCATCGACAGGTCCGACCCATAGCCGGAATTCTTCATGCCGCCATGCGGCATCTCGGTTGCAAAGGTGCCGTGGGTGTTGATCCATGTCACGCCATATTGCAGCGCATCGGCGATCTGCCAGCCGAGACCGGCGTCGCGCGACCAAACTGACGAGGCAAGCCCGTATTCCGAGGCATTGGCCCAGCCCACCGCCTGCGCGACGTCGTCGAAGGGTGTGATGCTCACGACCGGGCCGAACACTTCCTTCTGCACGATCTCCGCCTCGAACGGCGCCGCGACCAGCGTCGGCGTGACATAGAAGCCGTCCCGCGAGGGGGCACCTGCACCGGCCATCACGTCGGCGCCGGCCTTGCGGGCGCGGTCGATGAAGCCCGTTACGCGCTCCTGTTGCCTTGCCGTGATCACCGGGCCGAACTCGACGTCGTTGCGCTCGGGTGCGCCGTAGACGAGGCTCTTCACCATAGCCTCGAGCCTTTGCGTCAGTGCGTCGGCGATCGGCCGGGCAGCCAGCACGCGGCAAGCCGCCGTGCAGTCCTGGCCGGCATTGTAGAAGCTCGCCTCGCGCAGCGTCTCGACCACCGCGTCGAGATCGGCATCCTCGCACACGATCACCGGCGCCTTGCCGCCGAGTTCCAGATGCGTGCGCTTGATGCGCTCGCCGGCCGCCGCCTGCAGCACCGCCCGGCCCGTGCGCACGTCTCCGGTTAGCGAGATCATCGAGACCTTGTCGTGCGAGATGAGCCGCTGCCCGACGTCCGGTCCATTGCCGGCAACGACGTTGACGACGCCCGCCGGCAGGACTTCGCCGAGGATTGCGCCGAGTGCGATCAGGCTGAGCGGCGTGTTCTCCGACGGCTTGATGACGACAGTGTTGCCGGCCGCGATCGCCGGCGCGATCTTCCACGCGGCCATCAGGAGCGGATAGTTCCAAGGCGCGATCTGGGCGACCACGCCGATCGGGTCGCGACGCGCGATCGAAAGGCGCGACGAGGAGCGATAGGTCCCCGGCGCCGGCGCCTGCATGTTGCGCACCGCCGTCGCATAGAAGCGGAAGACGTCCACGACGTTGGGGATTTCCCCGCCGGTCACATAGCGAAACGGCTTGCCGGCATTGCGCGACTCGATGGCCGCGAGGCTTTCGGCCGACTGCTCGATGCGCTCGGCGATCTTGAGCAGCGCCAGGCTCCGCTCCTTCGGCGTCGTCCTGCGCCAGCCGCCAAACGCTTTCTCTGCTGCAAGAACGGCGCGGTCGATCTGTTCGAGGCTGGCGGAGGCGACCTGCGCGAGCGGTTTGCCGTTTGCCGGCTCCCAGGCAGTCTCGTCGCGGCCCTGGCCTGCGACGAACTCGCCGTCGATCAGAAGGCGTGTCTCGAAGTCGCCCATGGTCATCTCCCTGTCGATTGGATGTACCGAAGCGTCAGCGCGCTTCGTCGGCAGCCGTCAGCACGCGGATGCGGGACGGCTCGATGGTCAGCGTTACGCCGTCGCCCGCCAAAAACATCCTGTCGTTGCCGGCCAAAACGCGGATTTCGGTGCCGGCAAGGTCGAGCACGTACCGGATGCGCGCACCGAGAAAGACACGCGCCTTCACCTTTGCCCGCAATCCGTCGCCGCCCGCAGGCGCGACCGACAGGTCTTCCTGGCGCAGCGCGAGCGTTGCCGAGCCCACGGCCTTCTCCGACCCGCCGAGGACGAGCTGCTGGCCATCGGAGAAGGTGGCGACCGCGCCTCGCGCGCCGCCTTCGATCGTAGCCGGCACCAGATTGGCGGAACCAAGGAAGCTCGACGCATAGGACGTCTCCGGCCGGCTGTAGATGTCGACCGGCGCGCCTTCCTGCTCGATGCGGCCCTGGTGAACGAGGATGATACGATCGGACAGGCTGAGCGCCTCTTCCTGGTCGTGCGTGACGAAGATCGTGGTCAGACCGACCCGACGGTGGATCTCCTGCAGTTCGACCTGCATGTCCTCGCGCAGCCGCGCATCGAGGTTGGAAAGCGGCTCGTCGAGAAGCAGCACCTTCGGCCGCGAGACGATGGCGCGGGCAAGCGCGGTGCGCTGCTGCTGGCCGCCCGAGAGCTGGCGCGGATGTCGCTCGGCGAGGTGAGACATCTGCACGGTCTCCAGCGCCTGGCGCACTTTCTCTTCCTGCTCCTCGCGTGTCCCGATGCCGCGCATGCGCAGCGGGAATCGAACGTTCTCGCGTACGCTCAGATGCGGCAGCAGCGCATAGGACTGGAACATCATCGCAATGTCGCGCCGCTCGGGCGGCAGGCGCGTGACGTCCTGCCCGCCGATGGAGACGGTCCCGGACGTGACGCTCTCGAGCCCCGCGACGATGCGCAGCAACGTCGTCTTGCCGCAGCCCGATGCGCCGAGCAGCGATACGAACTCGCCCGATGCGATGTCGATCGTGATGCCGTGCAGCACCTGGACGCGGCCGAAGGACTTGCGGATGTCGGTGAGGCGGACTTGTGCCATTGATCAGGCGCTCGCGAAACGTTTGATGCCTAGGACGCGGTCGATCACGATGATCAGCAGTATGGTGATCGCAATCATGATCGTGGAAACCGCCGCCACGGAGGGATCGGGGCTGAATTCGAGCTGGCCGTAGATCTGCACGGGCAGCGTTGTGAGACCCGGGCGGCGCAGGAACAGCGACAGCACGGCCTCGTCGAAGGAGATGTTGAAGGCGAAGAAGGCGCCGGCCGCCAGGCCGGGTATGCATTGCGGAAGCACGACGAAGGCGAGCCGCTGCAGTCGCCCCGCCCCCATCGTCCGCGCCGCCTCTTCCAGAAACGGATCGGACTCCGAAAGGACGGCCAGCGTGGTGCGCACGACATAGGGCATCGCGATGACCGTGTGCGCGATCCAGAGCGCGACGATGCTGACCGCGCCGAACACCGCGCTCCACAGCATCAGCATGCCGATCGCGTAGATGATCGTCGGCAGGACCAGCGGCGACAGGAAGAAGGCGCCGAGCGCAGCCGATCCCGGCAGCAGCCTCCGGTGGATGGCGATCGCGGCCATGCCGCCGACCAGCGTCGCCGACACCGTGACCAGGAGCGCGATGCGAAGGCTCAGCCATGCCGCATTGAGGAAGGCATCCGACGTCAGCACGTTCTGGTACCAGCGCAGGCTGAAGCCCTGCGGCGGGAACGACACAAACTGGCTTTCCGAGAGCGATGCACCGACGACGACGATCAGCGGTGCGAGCAGCAGGATCGCGGTGATCGCGACGAAGAGATAGGCCGCGAGGCGCAGTGCGGCCGGGATTTCCCTAACCATGGCGGCGCCCCGTCGCGGCGATGTAGGGGATCATGATCAGGAGCACCCCGAGGAAGAGGATCACGGCCTGTGCAGCTGCGAACGGCCAGTCGAGCGTCTGCGTCACCGACCGGTAGATCGATGTCGCCAGCAACTGTATGCGCGGGCCGCCGAGAAGGTTGGGCGTGATGAACGAGCTTGCGGCGAGCGCGAAGGTGAGCAGCGAGCCTGCGACGATGCCGGGAATCGTCAGCGGAAGGACGACGGTGCGCATCGTCGTCATGAAGGAGCAGCCCATCGTGCGCGCCGCCTCCTCGAGCCGCCGGTCGAGCCGGCTCATCACGCCGAGGATCGACAGCGTCATGAAGGGAAGCAGCACCTGCACCATGCCGATGACGATGGCGAATTCGGTGTGCATGAGCGCGAAGGAGCGGTCTGCGAGACCGAGATCGCGCAGGACCTGCGGCACGAGCCCGCTGCGGCTCAGGAGCACCATCCAGCCGAAGGTGCGCACCACGACGCTGGTCATCAGCGGTAGGATGACAAGCACGATCAGCCAGAGCCGGAGCGTCGGACCGACGCGGCTCATGATATAGGCCATCGGGAAGCCGATCACCGCGCAGATCGCCGTGATGATCAGCGACAGGCGGACGGTTCGCCACAGTACGCCCAGATAGAACGGGTCGCCGAGGAAGCGCGCGAAGTAATCGAGCGTGAAGCCCGTCTCGCCGGCCACGCTCAGCATCAGCATCTGCACGATCGGGACGAGGAAGGCGACGCCGAGAAGCAGAAGCCCCGGAAGAACGAGCAGCAGGCTTTCGGTGCGGTCATTCATCCGGGGCGTTCCATCATTTGGCCTTCGATCGTCCTCAGCGGGCGATCGTACGGTTCCAGGCCTCGACCCAGGCGGCGCGATTGGCCTCGATCACGGTGGGATCGAAGCGGATCAGGCCGGTTACGGCTTCTTCGCCGTAGGCGACGTCGGCTGCAACCTCGTCGGCGAGTTCAACCGTCGAGTTGGTCGGCGTGTAGCGAAGCGCTTCGGCGAAGCACTCCTGCGCCTCCTTCGACAGCGACCGGTCGATGAACTGCAGCGCGAGTTCCTGGTTCGGACGGTTGGCGACGAGATTGGCCGTGATGAACGACGCCGGCGTGCCTTCCGAGCCCTGCACGAACGCGGCCGGCAGGCCGGCATTGCGCAGCGTGAAGGCATAATCCGAGGCATAGGGCGCGATCCACGCGCCGTTCTGCGCAAACTCCTGCTGGATCTCCGGGGAGGTCGAGACGACGACCGCACCGGCTTCGAGCAGGCCGGCCACAGCATCCAGACCCGGCTGGATGTTCTCGAGGCTGCCGCCCTGCGCCTGGTTCAGCATCAGGAAGCCGAGCATGCCGTAGCCGTTGGAGATGTCGGTCAGCACGAGGCGTTCGGAGAACTCCGGCTTCAGGAGGTCGGTCCAGGAGGTCGGCGCGGGCTCGACTTCCTCGGTGTTGTAGACGAGCCCGATCGCCGCGATCGAGTACGCCGGACCTTCGCCGCCGGCCAGATTGGCCTTGGCGAAATCGTAGAGGTCGCCCGCATTCGTCAGCGCCGCCTCGTCGATCGGCGACAGCAGTCCCTCCTTCGCGCCCACGATCTCCTGACCGCCGGAGAAGTGGATCACGTCGAACTGCGGGGCAGCGGCCTGCGCGCGAAGCTGCGCAAACGCGTCGGCCGAGTAGGCTGTCACGACCTGCACCGTAGAGCCGGTCGCCTCTTCGAAGGGCGTGATCACGCATTTGCGGTGCGCTTCCTCATAGGCCCCGCCGAAGGAATTGATGGTCAGCGTGTTGTCCTGGGCAAAGGCGGTGCCGCTCATTGCGAGCACGGCACCGGCAGTCAGGATGGACATGGACTTCTTCATCGTCGTCATCTCCTCTGGAGGTCGACCGGTTCAGCTCACCCGGCCGATTTCGACAGTCTTGATGCCCTCGATCCGGATCAGGCGGCACTGCTCTGCCACCGCGTCCAGACCCTGGTTCATCTTTCCGAAATAAGTGCAGGGAATCCAGCCCGTCGGGCCGAAAGTCCGTCCGCCCTTGCCGTAGAACATCCCGATCTCCCAGAACTCGCTCGGGTCGATCTTGAAGAAGTTTTCCGGTTGATAGAACCAGAGCAGCTCACCCACTTCCGGGATGATCGTCTGGTTTTCCGGCGGCAAGGCCGTCGGGTCGAAGTTGCGCGCTTCTTCCGGCAGACCCATCATGATCTCGGGACCCGAGAACATGGCGTGGCTCGCCTTCACCTGGATCGGCTTCGCGAGAGCGCCCCAGAGCGCCTCGCAGGTCTTGGGCGCATGATCCCAATAAAGATCGATGATGCCCTCGACATTCGCTTCTACAAACTTCAGATACAATTTCTTGCTAGACATAAGGCCTCCGCTCCTTGCAAGCCCAGATTTCCGGGCAAAAGGCGGACTGTCAAATCAGATCACATGATCTTGGCGATCCAAAAAATCTATCGGTATGCGGCGCATGGCAGCCTCGCCCTGGCTTTGCGAGTTGTTGAAGTGGCCTGCCTCGGCGCGGGACCGATCGCACGTCACACCATGCCCTCCAGCCAACCGTAAGTAGTATCCAGGAAGCCGACACGAAAGTTGCATTGCTGTCCCCTCGGTGAACGGGAGCATCACGCCGCTCGCAGCACGGAACACATTCTCCGACCATCCAGCGAACGAGAAAGTGACTTTTTGGGGCGGCTTGCCAGCAACCATGCCGCGGTTTATCCGTTCCGCCCCAACGTGCGAGGCTGGGCGAGCTTCCATGCAGGCCATCCGTGCAGAAAGCTCTCTCTCCGCCATGTCTTCCCAACCCGTCGATCTGACGAACTGCGACCGCGAACCCATCCACATTCCAGGCAGCATCCAGCCTCACGGCTGTCTTCTTGCATGCGATGCGGCGGTTGCAACCGTGCTGCGCTTTTCCGCCAACGCCCATGAGCTTCTCGATCCATCTGTCCGCGTAGGGGCGTCCCTGATCGCGGTACTGGGCGAAGAGCTCGTTCACAGCATCCGTAACGCGGTCAGCCGGTCGCAACCCGGCAAGCCGGCGCTGATGTTCGACAGGCCGGCAACCAGCGGCCGCCGCTTCGATATTTCCGTGCACCAGCATGCCGGCTCGACGATCATCGAATTCGAGGTCGCTCATCCCGACGCCGGCGAGCCGCTGGAACTCGCGCGCAACATGATCGCCCGTCTGATCAACAGCGATACGATCTCGCGTCTGACGAGGGATACGGCCCGTCTGGTCCGCGCGACGCTCGGCTATGACCGCGTGATGGTCTACCAGTTTGCACCGGACGGCTCGGGAAAGGTCGTCAGCGAAGCCAAACGTGCCGACCTCGAAAGTTTTCTCGGCCAGCACTTCCCCGCGACCGACATTCCACAGCAGGCGCGCGCGCTCTATGTCCGCAACACCATCCGCATCATCTCCGATGCAGACTTCGTGCGCATACCGATCGAGCCCGAACTCGACGCGTCCGGCGAGCCGTTGGACCTCTCCTTCGCGCATCTGAGAAGCGTGTCGCCGATCCATTGCGAGTATCTGCGCAACATGGGCGTGGCGGCTTCGATGTCGATCTCCATCATCCTGGACGGCGAGTTGTGGGGCATGATCGCCTGCCATCACTACAGGCCCCGCATCCTGTCGATGGCCGAGCGGGTGTCGGCGGAACTGTTCGGCAATTTCTTTTCCCTCGAACTCGATTCGCTGCGCCGGCGCGACGAGCTTTCGGCCATCCAGCGCACGCGCTCCGTGCTGGACCGCTTCCTGAAGGATGCGGTCAGAGAACCCGACCTCGACCTCATGATGCGCGAGCGTCTCGACGATTTCCGCGCCATCCTGCCGTCCGACGGCGTCGGCTTGTGGCTCGATGGACGCTGGTCGGGCCGTGGCCACACCCCGCCGGACGACGCCGTGAACGGTCTTGTCGAGCTCGCGAATTCCGTGGCGGAGCGCCGCGTGTGGGCGACGAATGCGCTTGCCACGGTCGTGCCGGATGCCGAACGCTATCGGGAGGCAGCTTCCGGCGTGATGATCGTGCCGCTGTCGCTGCGCCCACGCGATTTCCTTTTCTTCTTCCGTCAGGAAGTGGAACAGACGGTGCAGTGGGCCGGCAATCCGTCGAAGACCTATTCGCATGGTCCGCTCGGCGATCGCCTGACGCCACGCAAGAGTTTCGCGATCTGGAAGGAGACCGTGAGAGGGCAGTCGCTGCCGTGGAGCGACAAGGACCGGCAATTCGCCGAAGCCGCGCGTACCTCACTCGTCGAGGTCGTCCTGCGCCACAGCGAGCTTCTCGCGGACGAGCGCTCAAAGGCCGATACGCGCCAGCGCATGCTGAACGAGGAGCTGAACCACAGGGTCAAGAACATCCTCGCGGTGATCAAGTCGCTCGTCGGGCGATCGAGCAAGCCCGGCGAGACGGTCGAATCCTATGTGGAAACCTTGCGGGGGCGGATTCTCGCGCTGTCCATGGCGCACGACCAGCTCGCTCGCGGCGCCGATGGCGGAGCGCTTCGCGATCTGCTCGCGGCCGAACTCACGCCCTACATGCGCGATGGAATTGCGATCGACCTCGTCGGACCGGAAATCTGGCTCGAGGCGCGGTCGTTTTCCATCATGGCGCTGGTGCTTCACGAGCTTGCGACGAATGCTGCAAAATACGGCGCGCTCTCCGTCCGCGGCGGCCGGTTGAACGTCTCATGGAAGAGCGATGCGGGCGGTTCTTGCGAAATCGTCTGGCGCGAGAGCGGCGGCCCGCTGGTAAGCGCGCCCAGCCGCAAGGGCTTCGGTACGATGCTGATCGACCGCAGCGTTCCCTATGATCTCGGGGGTGACAGTGATGTAGCCTACGAACCGACGGGCGTCGTCGCGCGCTTCCGGGTTCCCGCGCAGTTCGTGTCTCTGCGCGCCAAGTCGCCGGTGCCAGAGGTCGATCTCGATCGCCACGAAGCCATGGTCGATTTCGAAGGCACCCGGATTCTCGTCGTCGAAGACCAGCTTCTCATCGCGATCGAAGTCGAGGAGATCCTAACGCAGGCGGGCTTCAACATCATGGCGACGGTTACCTCGCCGCGCGAGGGCCTGTTGTTCCTGCGCGACAGGCGGCCGGACATCGCCGTGCTCGACCTCAACCTCGGTGCCGAGACCTCGGTGGCGATCGCAGACGCGCTCGCAGACCGAGGCATACCGTTCATCTTCTCCACAGGCTACGGCAACGACGCGATCCCGACCCAGCATCGTGACGTGCCGGTCGTGCGCAAGCCCTACACAGCCGGATCGCTGCTACCGCGCCTGAGCGAACTGTTGAAGCGGCAGTAAAGGATACGACCCGCCGTCGGAGTTCGCGTCCGCGCGGGACCCATAAGGCGCTGCCTTCGGGTGATCTTGCCAGCGTCCACCACTATACCGAGCGCATATCGTTAGAACCCGCTCATTAACATAGTTTAGCGTCGGCTCTCGTTCGCTGTGTCATCCTGCGCCCATCGTCAGCTGATCTTCAGGGCGCTGACGGCTGTGAGCGACCACCATGCTTTCGCCCCAAGGCAGGTAGTGGTCTCCGTGAGCCAGTTCTCCAGCCGTCATGGCATTTTCGATCCGGAAGTTCTGAGCGCGTTGCAACGCGCCCTCGATCGCACTGGGCCCGCGAGTGAAGCGCCCGACGAGCGTATGGCTCGCGCGGCCCGGTTGCTGTTCAGCATGCAGTATGGCCGCTCTTCTCACAGTGATCCTGACATCGCGGCACTCCTCCCGGTCCTGCGGCGCCATGCTTTCGACCGCACGAGAGACCGGCAGTCTGCGGACGACCTGGTGGAACGAACGCTGGCCGTCGCACTGGAATGTGCAGAAGCAGTCCCTCCCGAAGGAGACATCGCCGACTGGCTCATCCTGCTTCTCGACATGAGTGCCGTATCACAGGCTGCTGTGCCTGACGGGGATGGTCCACAACAACAGGCTGGCGCCAGTTTCGAGCAGAAGCTTTCCGAGTAGTTTCGCATGGGCAAGCGCCAGTCGCTGCCTTTGGGAAAGCGGTAACGGCAGACGGAAACGCGCGGCCGCGATCGGAGGCCTGCCGCCCTGCGAAGTCTGCTGCGCCCTTGAAAGGGCGGGCGTCGCGCAGGGCAGTTGAACAGCCCGCAATCCCGATCGGCATGCGCCGGCGTCAGCCAAGCTTCCGCGAGTTTGATATCGAACCGTCCGCTGCATGGCAACCGTCAGAGCCGGCATCGGCAAGGCTGCGATCACCTCGCCGCAATTCCTCGAATTGCACCTCGGCACACGCTGTACAACCTGTTCGACAGCCGTCCCCGCCTTCCGGGGCAAGTGGAACAATGCGTTGATTGGTGTCGTTCGGCAGTCAGGGGTCCACCGAAAACGTAAGGGACAAGTTCATGACACCTCACGACGACAACCACCGCCCGTCACCGCGCGAGGGCTTCGAAGACGTTGTCGCGTTGATCCCCGCCCTTCGCGCCTTTGCGCGCAGTTTCTGCAACCAGCCTTCCGACGCTGACGATCTTGTCCAGGAGACTTTGACGAAGGCGATAGCCAAGATCCACCGGTTCAAGGAGGGCACGCAGCTCAAGTCGTGGCTTTTCACGATCATGCGCAACACCTTCTACAATCGCATCATCGTCATGACCCGCGAGGCGCCGGGCAAGGCGGATTGCGTTGCATCGCTCCCGGTGACCCCGGCGACGCAGGAATGGGCCGTCCGCAATCAGGAATTGAAGGCCGCGCTCGGTCGGCTGCCTGAAAAGCAGCGTGACATGCTCGTGCACGTTACGCTCGAAGGCGCGTCCTACATCGAGGCCGCGAACCGGTTTGCATGCGACATCGGTACGGTGAAGAGCCGGCTGAACCGGTCCCGCGCCCGGTTGCTGACTGAACTGGGCGAGAAGACGGCGCGAAGCTGCTTTACCTGACGATCGACAGCACCTCGCAACTCCCTTTTCACGCGCTGCAATGACCCCATGTGCACCGCAAAAGTGGAGAACGAGCCATCATAGATTATGACCGATGTGCCAGCAGAACACGCCCAACGAGCAGCAGGACGTCAAACCGGATGACCAGAGGGAAATCCGAATGACACCGGACAAGATCGGGCAAGAGGCCGTGCCGCAACGTCTGCTCGTCCTGGCAGCACAACTTCAGGCGTCACTGGTCGCCCGACGCAGGGGCGAGATCGAAAGTTAGGGCCCTGCACGGCGACTGGCGCTTCCGGCCTCAGCTGTCCGCCAGCCTGATCCAGACCGGAGCATGGTCGCTGGCGCCTTGAAGACCGCGCACCGCGCGATCGACGCCGCCTTCGACGAGCCGATCTTCGAGGGTGCCACTGAGCAGCAGATGGTCAAGCCTGAGCCCGGCATCCCGCTGCCATCTCATGCGCTTGTAGTGCCAGAACGTATAGACCCGTTCGTGGGGGTAAAGCTGGCGTAGCGCATCGCGCCAACTGCGGCCGACGAGCTTCTTGTAGGCCGCACGGCTCTCCGGATGGACAAGCGCATCGTCGTCCCAGGACGTAGTCGGGTAGATGTCGAGATCCGTCGGCGCGACATTGTAGTCGCCGGCGAGCACGATCGGCGCTCCGGACTTGCGCAATGTGCTAGCGTGCTTCCTCAGTCGCTCCAGCCAGGCAAGCTTGTAGGCAAACTTTGGCCCCGGCTGCGGATTGCCGTTTGGCGCATAGATCGACGCGACAAGGATTCCTGAGACGGCCGCCTCGATATAGCGGGCCTGTTCGTCGACGGGGTCGCCGGGAAGGCTGCGGCGGGTGACGATCGGCTCGCCGACACGCGACAGGATCGCCACCCCGTTCCAGCTCTTTTGGCCGACCCATGCCGCATCATAACCGGCAGCTGCAATCGCTTCTTCAGGAAAGGCGTCCTGCGTTGCCTTCAACTCCTGCAGGCAGACGATGTCAGGCTCAGCCCGGGCAAGCCAGTCGAGCAGATTGTCGAGTCTCTTGTTGACGCCGTTGATGTTGAAGGTCGCGATCTTCATGGTGCCAGAACGCGCGCGACCGGGTGCCGGGTTGCACCGGCGACCGGATTGAAATACCGAAGGCTGGTCCGCTCAGTGTTTCTGATGTCGGGTCCGTGGCTGCGGCCATGCGGCGACGGGGTGGTGCATGGGCGATGCCATGGGGCGGTGATGGCCGATGCCCGGAAAGGCCGTGTCGATCGGCGCGGCGACGATGATCTCGTCGATGCCGTAATCGGCGAGGAACGCTGCCTCGTCGATGCTGGCAAGTCCGAGCGCGCGGCCGGCCGCCACCGCCGCGGGTTGCGGAGCGGCCGGCTCGACGATGCTGACGACTGCGGCAAGCGATATCCTGTCCTCGCGGCCGAAATCCCGCGCCGCGAGCCGCAGGCGATCGGCGAGAGAGGCCACCTCGTCGCGCGACGACGCCTCGATCTCGAAGACGTCTGCATGGCGCGCGGCGGTGCGGATACCGATGCCCGAGCGGCCGCGTATTCTCAGCGGGATGGCGCCGCCGCGCGGCCCCTTCTCGGCCACGTAGGCGCGCGAGAACGCGTAGTGCTCGCCGATATGGTCGAACGGCTGGTCGCTTGCCCACAGCCTGCGCATAACCTTCAGGTATTCGTCGAGACGCTGCCAGGCGCGCAGATGCTGGGTGCGCCCGACATAGCCTTCGATGCGGTCGTCCGGCATTAGGAGAAGCTGAAGCCGGCCGTCGCAATGCGCGTCGAGCGCCGCGATGTCGTTGGCTGCCATGACCGGCGAATAGGTGCCGGTCCAGTGCGGCATCACGAGGTCTAGCGCCGTGTTCCAGCGCGCGGCGATGGCGACGACATCGATATTGTCGATGACCCCTGCGCCCGCATCGAGCAGAGCCGTCTCGTAGCCGGCTGTTTCGATCCGGTCGAGCAGAGCCCGCCCCGTGCGCGGATCGAACAGGAAGTACGGATCGCCTCCGGCAAGGGCGGGCAGCGGTGCGAAGGCATAGCGCATCAAGCGGTTCCTAGCTCACGAGGCCGAAGACGAAGAGCAGCGTCACCAGGAACGCGCTGGCTAAGGCGGTGGTCTCGGCAATTCCGGGGCGGGCGCGGGGCTTCATGATCGACCTACCAAAGCCCCTGGAAGAGCCAGTATCGGGCTTCCTCCGGGTCCGGCCGCTTGGAGCGATGAGGTTCCCGGTGACGCTCGTCGTGATCGAGCGGAATGACCGGCGTGGCAGGCGACGTCGCGCGGCCGAATTCTTCGACGATGCGAACGAGATAGGACTTCCAGGTCATGGCTGCTCCCTCATCTGCCTTCTGCCGGAAGCGCCGGCGCGCATGTCTGATTGCCTTTGGATTGTGGGACATCGGCGCGATGCAGCGAAGGAACGGTCAACCAAATTGCGATGCCGGGAGGCTGCGCGCACGCTGTCCGGCACGCGCTTTGCGCAACGTGATGCTCGCCCGCCCTTGCGCTGCCTTGCCTGCGACCGCGAGCGGATCGCTGCCTCCATGGTGCGCCGCCGCGAGCCGCCGGCCTGCTGCCGGATGCCGGAAGCGACGGCCCAGTTCAGCGCCGCGCCATCGATTGCGGGCAGGAATTTCCACTTCGCGCCGCGCAATTGGAACGGCCGGGCTCCCGGACCGGGATCGGTTCGATCATCGTCACGGCAGTCAGGCGGGACGCCGATGCAATCCTCCTAACATGCATCGATCCGCGTCCGCCTGATCATCCCGGCGCCCATCCTCCCGGATGCGCCATGGCCCGCTCTGTCTGATCCCCTTGGGCGGAGCGGGCCAAGACTGAGGCAGGAGCACGCGTGGACGCCATGGAGAACACCGCCACGACACTCGGCCTCACCGAGGAACACGAGGTCACCATGGGACAGAACGTACCCGAATTCATGGCCGTGCCCTGGTCCGGGCCGCAGCGCCATCGCCGCCCCGGCCGCGTCGTAGCGGCCGCAGTGCTCGGAGGGCTCGCCGCCTGGGCGATCTTCGGGACAGGCGTGTCGGCGATCTTCAGCCCGGCAGCCGCGCCGGAGGCTGCGGCCATCGATGACGGCCAGTCCCCGCACGGCGAAGACGACACTGCTCTTCAGGCGACCGACATCTGAGTCTGAAACCGACGCGCCGCTATCCCGCAGCGCGCCTTTTGCTTCTGGAGGAGTTGAGACATGACGCTTGCGCAGGAACTTTCGTCGACCGTCGAAGCCGTCAAAGGCGCCGTCCCTGCACCCATCTTCGAGGCGATCGGGCAATCCATCGCCGACCTGCACGCATCGGGACTCGCGGCGAACGCGGCCAATACGGGTACGACGATCGGGCTGCCGACCCTGCCTCTGGCCGATGGCGGCCAGATCGACCTGAGGGCGCTGGCGCAGGAGAAGAAGCTCGTCCTGATCTTCTACCGCGGCGGCTGGTGCCCGTACTGCAACGTTGCGCTTAGAGCTTATGCCCGCAGGCTGGACGAACTCGCGGCGGCCGGTGCTGCCATCGTCGCCATCACGCCGGAGCTTGCGGAGAACGCGCGCGACACGACCGCGAAGAACGAACTCGGCTTTCCCGTCGCGCTGGACCGCGGCAACGCCTATGCCCGCAGCCTCGGGCTGGTCTTTGCGCTGCCCGAGACCCTGCGGCCGCTCTATCGCGACATCGGCATCGACCTCGAAGCCTACAATGGCGAAGGCTCGCACGAACTGCCGCTGGCGGCGACCTATGTGGTCGCGTCCGATGGAAACATCCGCTGGGCGTTCGTCGAGGCGGACTTCACCACGCGTGCCGAGCCGGACGATGTGTTGCGCGCGCTTCGCGCAGACGCCTGAGCATGCCGTTGAGGAAGAGAACGATCTTCGCCTTTCGGCCCTGACCGACAAAGGATGATTTGCAAAAGGCGCGGCGACTAGGCTGGCATTCGTTCAGCCGGCCCGGGAGCCGCGCTACTCATGGGCAGACCAGGGATGCACCACGGAGGGAGGACCGGCGGTGACAGAAAAAGGGACGACAGAGTGCACTTCCTCCCCACCGACACGGCGTCGACATGAACGCCTCGCCATCGCGCATCATCGACGGCGTGCCGCTGGCGCCAGCGGCCGCCACACGGACGGCCAGGGCAGTCGAGGCGGACGCGCTGGTGCGTCTTGCGGGCGTGACCAAACGCTTCGGCACCGCCGAGACCGGTTTCGTCACCGCCGTCGATAAGGTCGATCTGGTCGCGCCGAAGGGCTCGGTGACCGCGATCATCGGCCGGTCGGGCGCGGGCAAGTCGACGCTGATCCGCCTCGTCAACGGGCTGGAGAAGCCGACCGAAGGCAGCATCACCGTCGACGGTGTCGACATCGCCGCGCTCGACGAGGCGAGCCTGCGCACCAGGCGCCGCTCCATCGGCATGATCTTCCAGCACTTCAATCTCCTCACCTCGCGCACAGCCTTCTACAACGTGGCGCTGCCGCTCGAAATCGCCGGCCTCAACCGGCGCGCGATCGAGGGCAAGGTCGCGCCTCTGCTCGACCTCGTCGGTCTCGGCGACAAGCGCGACCGCTATCCGTCCGAACTGTCCGGCGGCCAGAAGCAGCGTGTCGGCATCGCGCGCGCACTTGCGACCGACCCGACGCTGCTCCTGTCGGACGAGGCGACCTCGGCGCTCGATCCCGAGACGACGCAGTCGGTGCTGGCACTGCTCTCGCGCATCAACCGCGAGCTCGGCCTCACCATCCTGCTGATCACGCACGAGATGGAAGTCGTCAAACGCATCGCCGACACCGTCGCCGTGATCGACGGCGGCCGGATCGTGGAACGCGGCTCGGTCTTCGATGTCTTCAGCGCGCCGCAGCACGAGACGACGCGCGCGCTGCTCGCCGCCCTGCCCGGCCAGTCGCTGCCGGACGCGATCGCCCGCGACCTCAGGCCCGCAGCGTTCGACGGATCGCGCGCGGTGCTGCGGCTGACGCTCGTCGATCGCGGTCAAGGCACGCTGCGCCTTGCCGAGGCGTTCGAGGCGGCGGGACCCGAGCATCGGATTCTCTCGGGCGGCGTCGAGGAGATCGGCGGCCGAAGCTTCGGAACCTTCATCCTGTCCCTGCCGGCGGTCGAACTCGCCCCCGCAACCGCAGCCTTTGCCGCGCTCGGCGCACGCACGGAGGTGCTCGGTCATGTCGCCTGAAATCGCCTGGCTCATCGTCCGCGCCACCGGCCAGACGCTGCACATGGTCTCCGTCGCCGTCATCATCGGGTCCCTGCTCGGCATCCCGCTCGGCGTGTTTCTCGCAACCAGCGGCCGCGGTGAACTGTTCGCCGCCCCGGCGGCCAACCGGATCCTCGGCGCGATCGTCAACGCGACGCGCTCGACGCCCTTCATCATCCTCGTGGTGGCGATCATCCCGCTGACGCGGCTTATCGCCGGCACCTCGATCGGCACCAATGCGGCCATCGTGCCGCTGACGATCGCCACGATCCCCTTCGTGGCGCGACTGGTCGAGGCTGCTATCCGCGAGGTCGACCCCGGCCTCGTCGAGGCCGCGCGCGCCATGGGCGCGACGCCGCTCCAGATCGTCTGGAAGGTGCTCCTCGCCGAGGCGCGCCCCGGCCTGACCCTGGCGCTCACGCTCACCATCGTCAGCCTCATCGGCTACTCGGCCATGGTCGGAGCCGTCGGCGGCGGCGGGCTCGGCGACCTCGGCATCCGCTATGGCTACCAGCGCTTCATGCCTGACGTCATGGCAGCGGTGGTGGTCGTCCTCATCGTCCTCGTCCAGGCCATCCAGTCGCTCGGCGACCGGCTCGCACGACGGTTCGACAAACGCATCCGGTCGAACTGACCGGGCAACGGATCAACACACATGGAGATATCGATGATCGCGAAACTCACCCTGGCAGCAGGCGTATCGCTGCTGCTTTTCGCCGGGGCCGCATCCGCCGAGACCATCAAGGTCGGCGTCACGCCCGGACCGCACGCTCAGATCCTGGAGAAGGTCGCCGAGATCGCCGCCCGCGACGGGCTCGAGATCGAGATCCTGGAATTCTCGGACTACGTCGTGCCGAACCAGGCGCTGAGCGATGGCGACCTCGATGCCAACTCGTTCCAGCACAAGCCCTATCTCGACAACCAGATCGCCGATCGCGGCTACGACATCGTCGACGTGGCCTACACCGTCAACTTCCCGCTCGGCATCTATTCGCGCAAGCACGAAACGTTCGACGCGGTTCCGGACGGCGCCACGATCGGCATCCCGAACGATCCGACCAATGGCGGCCGCGCGCTTCTGGTGATCGCCGACAACGGCTTCATCAAGCTCGACGAGGAAAAGGGCCTTCGCGCCACCGTGGCCGACATCACGGAAAACCCGAAGAACCTCAACTTCGTGGAACTCGATGCGGCCCAGCTGCCGCGCTCGCTCGACGACACGGAAGCCTCCGCCGTCAACAGCAACTACGCGCTCGAAGCCGGCCTCGATCCGGCGACCGACCCGATCCTGATCGAAGGCGCAAAGGCTCCCTACATCAACCTGATCGCGGTTCGCGCCGAGGATCGCGACGCGCCGTGGGTCGCGCAGCTCGTCGAGGCCTACCACACCGACGAAGTGCGCCAGTTCGTCCTCGACACCTTCAAGGGTGCCGTCGTCCCGTCCTGGTAACGAAGAGCGGCGCCGGGTGAAGGCCCGGCGCCTGCCGATCCGTCAGCCGACGAAGGCGCGCTCGATGACGAAGTCGCCGGGCGCGCTGTTCGACCCCTCGGCGAGGCCAGCGCGTTCGGCCAGCGCCTTGACGTCCCGGATCATCTCCGTCGATCCGCAGATCATGATCCGGTCTACGGTTGCATCGAAGGGCGCGACGTCGAGGTCGCGGAAGAGAGCCCCCGTCTCGATCAGCGTCGTGATCCGGCCCATGCGGTCGGAGGGTTCGCGCGTGGTCGTCGCGTAGTGGCGCAGGCGCGCTGCGGCGAACTCTCCGATGAGTTCGTCGGACGCGATGCCGGCAACGAGCCCGCGCCCATAATCCAGCTCCGCCACGTCCCGGCAGCTGTGCGTGAGGATAACCTCCTCGAACTTCTCGTAGGTCTCCGGATCGCGCGCCAGGCTCGCGAAGGGCGCGATGCCGGTTCCCGTCGAGATCATCCAGAGACGCCGCGCCGGCGTCAGCGCGTCGAGCACCAGCGTGCCAGTCGCCTTCTGCCGCAGAAGCACGGTGTCACCCGGCTGGATAAGCTGCAAGCGTGCCGTCAGCGCCCCGTCCGGCACCTTGATCGAGAAGAATTCCAGCTCGTCGTCCCAGGCGGGGCTGGCGACCGAATAGGCGCGGAAGAGCGGCTTACCCTCCTGCGGCAGCCCGATCATCACGAACTCGCCGGAGCGAAAGCGAAAGGATTGCGGACGCGTGATGCGGAAGGAGAACAGCCGGTCGGTATAGTGCCTGACGCTGACGACCGTCTCGGCGTGGACGCCGGCAGGAAGCACGGCCGGCTCGACGGCCCTGCTGGCGGTGATGGCAATGGTCATGGAACTTGGCTCGCCTTGGAGGGGCGCACGGTGGCGCCTGTTCGCGCGGACGGTACAGGAGCCGGCTCACCGGCCAAGAAACGACGCTTCGAAATGAGCCGGCGAAGTAGAAATTCCTTCCCGGCGGCCTGGCCTTCCCGATCCGAAGTTGATCCGCGCATGTCGCAGCCGCGACCTCGCCTGTTTCCAAAAAATGGCTCCTGCCGGCAAAGCGCGTTTCTTGAAGGGGTGAAGTTTAGATTGCGCGTGCATTCGCGATCCGGCACGCCCGGCTACGATCGGTCATCTCACAGGAGGTGGACGACATGCTGACCCGCAAGACATTGCTGCTCGCCGCGGCAATCGCAATTTCCCCGATTGGTCTGGTCCCGGCGGCCAATGCCCAGCAGACCATCATCAACGTTTCCTACGATCCGACCCGCGAGCTCTATCGCGAGTTTAACGAGGCCTTTGCCCAGCATTGGCAGGAAACCAAGGGCGAGACGGTCACGATCCAGACCACCCATGGCGGCTCGGGCTCGCAGGCGCGCACCGTGATCGACGGGCTCGAGGCCGACGTCGTGACGCTGGCGCTAGAAGCCGACATCAACGCCATCGTCGAGAATTCGGGCAAGATCCCGGAAAACTGGCGCACCCTCCTTCCGAACAACAGCGCGCCCTACACGTCGACGATCGTTTTCCTCGTCCGCAAGGGCAATCCAAAGGACATCACCGACTGGGACGACCTGATCAAGGACGGCGTTGAAGTCATCACCCCCAATCCGAAGTCCTCCGGCGGCGCCCGCTGGAACTTCCTGGCGGCCTGGGCCTGGGGTCTCAAGGAGTTCGGCGGCGACGAGGCCAGGACGCGCGAGTTCGTCGGCGAGATCTACCGCCACGTTCCGGTGCTCGACAGCGGCGCCCGCGGCTCCACGACGACGTTCGTGCAGCGTGGCATCGGCGACGTGCTGCTCGCTTGGGAAAACGAAGCCTTCCTCGCGATCGAGGAACTCGGTCCTGACGCGTTCGACATCGTCGTTCCGCCTCTGTCGATCCTCGCCGAACCGCCTGTCGCGCTGGTCGATGGCAATGTCGATGCCAAGGGCACGCGTGAAGTGGCGACCGCCTATCTGGAATACCTTTATTCGGATGTTGGCCAGAACCTCGCCGCCAGCAACTACTATCGCCCGTCGAGCCCCGAGCTCGTCGAGCCGGCCGAACTGGAGCGCTTCCCCGACGTCGAACTCGTGACGATCGACGAGCTCGGCGGCTGGGCAGACGTGCAGCCTGCCTTCTTCGGCGACGGTGGCATCTTCGACCAGATCTACACGCCGGGTCAGTAATCGATGAGCCTCGTCGGGTCGCAAGCCGCGCGGGGCTTCAGGTGGAAGCAGCCGAGTGTCATCCCGGGTTTCGGGCTGACATTCGGCTTCTCGCTCTTCTATCTGAGCTTCATCATCCTCATACCGCTGAGCGGCCTCGCCTGGCGGTCGGCCGATCTCGGCTGGCAGGAGTTTTTCAGAATCTCGACGGACCCGCGCGTCGTGAAGGCGCTCTGGACGAGCACGTGGACGTCGCTCGTGGCGGCCACCGTCAATGTCATCTTCGGCGTCTTGGTGGCGTGGGTCCTCGTCCGATACAGGTTTCCCGGGCGCCGCATCGTCGATGCCGCCGTTGATCTGCCCTTCGCACTGCCGACCGCGGTCGCCGGCATCGCGCTGACGGCGATCTACGCGCCAAACGGATGGGTGGGACAGCTCTTTCAGCCGCTTGGCTGGCGTATCGCCTACACGCCGATCGGCATCGTCATCGCCCTCATCTTCATCGGCCTGCCTTTCGTGGTGCGCACGGTGCAGCCGGTGATGGAAGAGATCAGCCGCGAAGTGGAGGAAGCCTCGGCCACGCTCGGCGCAAGCCGCTGGCAAACAGCCACCAAGGTGATCTTGCCCGCGCTGGCACCCGCAATCCTCACCGGCTTCGCGCTCGCCTTCGGCCGTGCGGTCGGAGAGTACGGCTCGGTGATCTTCATCGCCGGCAACATACCCTTCGTGTCCGAGATCGCCCCGCTCCTGATCGTAATCAGGCTCGAGGAATTCAATTATCCCGCCGCGACCGCGATCGGAGCGCTGATGCTCATCCTCGCTTTCGTCGTGCTCCTGACCATCAACCTCATTCAGGCCTGGAGCCGCCGGAGATACGGATATGGCAGCTGACATGACGCTCGACCGTCGCTCACCGGCTTCGACCGAGACAGAGACCGCCACTTTCCGCGATCCGACTTCGGAAAGTCCCTTGGCGCGGCGCGTGTTGATCGGCATCGCGCTTCTGTTCCTCGCGCTCGTTCTGTTCATGCCGTTGATTGCGGTGTTCACGGAAGCCTTGCGCCGCGGCCTGGGCACGGCGGTCGCAGCGCTGCAGCAGCGTGAGGCGCGCGAGGCGATCCAGCTGACGCTCCTCGTCGCCGCGATCGCAGTGCCGCTCAACCTCGTCTTCGGCGTCGCGGCCGCCTGGTCGATCGCCAAGTTCGACTTCAAGGGCAAGGCGTTCCTCATCACCTTGATCGACCTGCCGTTCTCCGTCTCGCCGGTGATCGCCGGTCTCGTCTACGTGCTCCTCTTCAATGCGCAGAGCTATCTCGGGCCGCTTCTCAACAGCTACGGCCTGCAGATCCTGTTTGCGGTTCCCGGCGTCGTGCTGGCGACGATCTTCGTGACCTTCCCCTTCATCGCGCGCGAGCTTATCCCGCTGATGCAGGACCAGGGGACGGGCGACGAGGAAGCGGCCATTTCGCTGGGCGCCAATGGCTGGAAGACCTTCTGGTACGTCACCCTGCCCAACATCAAATGGGGCCTGCTCTACGGCGTGCTGCTCTGCAACGCCCGTGCCATGGGCGAGTTCGGCGCGGTCTCCGTGGTCTCGGGCCGCCTGCGCGGCGAGACCATCACGATGCCGCTGCATGTCGAGATCCTCTATAACGAGTACAATTTCGTCGCCGCCTTCGCGGTCGCCTCGCTGCTGGCGCTTCTCGCCATCGTCACCCTCATCCTCAAGGCGCTGCTCGAACGCGTCTACGGCCGCGACCATGCGGCATCCGCCCGACACTAGGAGCTTGCGATGGACCTTCGCATCAAGAACATCCGCAAACAGTTCGAGGCTTTCACGGCCCTCGAGAACGTCTCGCTCGACATTCATTCGGGCGAACTGATCGCGCTTCTCGGGCCATCGGGATCGGGCAAGACGACGCTGCTGCGCCTCATCGCCGGGCTCGACTTTCCGACCTCCGGCGCGATCTTCTTCGGAGACGAGGACGCGTCGCGCAAGACCGTGCAGGAGCGCCATGTCGGCTTCGTCTTCCAGCACTACGCGCTCTTCCGGCACATGACGGTCGCCGAGAACATCGGCTTCGGGCTGAAGGTGCGGCCGGCCGCCACCCGGCCGGCCAAGGCGGACATCCGGCAAAAGGCGCTGCAGCTTCTCGATCTTGTCCAGCTGTCCGGCCTTGCCGACCGCTACCCGCACCAGCTGTCTGGCGGTCAGCGCCAGCGTGTGGCGCTCGCCCGCGCGCTTGCCATCGAGCCGCGCGTGCTTCTTCTCGACGAGCCGTTCGGGGCTCTCGACGCGCAGGTTCGCCGCGACCTTCGCCGCTGGCTGCGCGAGATCCACGACCGGACGGGCCACACCACCGTCTTCGTGACGCACGACCAGGAAGAGGCGCTGGAACTCGCCGACCGCGTGGTCGTGATGAGCAATGGCCGCATCGAGCAGGTGGGCTCGGCCGACGATGTCTACGACAACCCTGTCTCGCCTTTCGTCTACGGCTTCATCGGCGAGTCGAGCCGGCTGCCGGTCCGCGTCGATGACGGGCAGGTCTGGTTCGAGGATCGCCCGCTCGGGCTTTCCGGCACGGCGATCCCGTCCGGTCCCGCCCATCTCTATTTCCGTCCGCAGGACGTTCAGCTGATCGAGGGCGGCGCCGGCATCGCCGGTACCGTGACGTCCCGCCGGCGCGTCGAGGCGAGGCGCCGGATCGAACTCGCCCTCGGCGGAAGCGCGAACAGCGTCGAAATCGAGGTCGCAGCCGACGCGCCGATCAGCGAAGGCAGCCGCGTCGCCTTCAAGCCCGGATCGTGGGCGGTCTACCCCGCCAATTGATGCGTTTCGCGCAAGGCCGGCCCTGCGTGCGATTTTGCTAACGGACGGCGCGATTTGAGAGGCGCGTTGCTGTCCGAACGCCGCTGCACACTCGATAGTTGGGGGCATGAATACCGGTCCGGCCAATATTGCGACCCTCGCAGTCGATCTGGAGCCGCTCTCACTCGAGGAGCGGCTTCTTCGTATTTCAACCATAGCTGGTCGCAAGGTCTTCACCACGAGCCTCGGTATCGAGGACCAGGTTCTCACCGCAGCCATCGCCCGCTCGGCCGCGGCGATCGACATCGTGACGCTGGAAACGGGCAGGCTCTTTCCCGAGACGCTGACGCTCATCGACGAGACCGAGGCGCGCCTCGGCATCGTGATCCATCGCTACCATCCGGAAGTCGGCGATGTGGCGGCATACGTCGCACGGTATGGCCGCGACGGCTTCTACGAAAGCGTAGAGGCCCGGCATGCCTGCTGCGACGTGCGCAAGCTGAGGCCCCTGGCGCGAGCGCTCGACGGCGCTTCCGTTTGGGTCACAGGCGTCCGCCGTGGCCAGTCGCAGGCGCGCGCGGACACGCCGCTCGTCGAGTGGGATGCGCAGCGTGGGCTTCTCAAGGTCAACCCGCTCGCCGATATCGACCTGCCCGCCATCCGCGCCTACGCGCGGGACCATGACGTCCCGCTCAATCCCCTCCACGAGCGTGGGTTTCCGTCGATCGGCTGCGAGCCCTGCACGCGCGCCATCAAGCCCGGCGAGCCCGAGCGCGCCGGTCGCTGGTGGTGGGAACAGGACCAGAAACGCGAATGCGGCCTGCACGTGAAGACCGCCGAGCCAACCCCGCAAGAAGAACCGGTATCATGACAGCCCTGCCTGCCCGCAAGCCAGACTCCTCCGACCAATCCAGCTCCGCCCTCTCCCCGCATTTGAAGGCCCTCGAAAACGAGGCGATCCACATCTTCCGCGAGGTGGCGGCCGAGTTCGAGCGTCCGGTGATGCTGTACTCGATCGGCAAGGATTCCTCTGTCCTGCTGCATGTGGCGCGCAAGGCGTTCTATCCCGAACCGGTCCCCTTCCCGCTCCTGCACATCGATACCGGCTGGAAGTTCGCGCAGATGATCGCCTTCCGCGACCAGGTCGCAAAGGAGTATGGCCTCGACCTGCGCGTTCACACCAACGCACGCGGTGCGGCCGAAGGTCTGAGCCCGTTCGAGCATGGCTCTGCCTATTTCACCGACGTGATGAAGACGCAGGCGCTTCGCCAGGCGCTCGACGCCGGGCGCTACGACGCCGCTTTCGGCGGCGCACGCCGCGACGAAGACGCCTCGCGATCCAAGGAACGCATCTTCTCCTTCCGCACCGCCGAGCACCGCTGGGACGCGCGCAACCAGCGCCCGGAACTGTGGAACCTCTACAATGGCCGCATCGCGGCCGGCGAGAGCGTCCGCGTCTTCCCGCTCTCCAACTGGACCGAGCTCGACATCTGGCAGTACATCAAGGCAGAGGCGATCCCGATCGTCGACCTCTACTTCGCCGCAAAGCGCCCCTTCGTCGTGCGCGACAACATGATCATTCTCGCCGAGGACGAGCGGCTGGAACTCTGGCCGGGCGAGGTGCGGCAGGAGGCGAGCATCCGTTTCCGCACGCTCGGCTGCTTCGCGCTTTCGGGCGGCATCCGCTCCGACGCGACCACGCTCGACGACATCATTGCGGAAGTCTCGCAGGCCACCGCCTCCGAACGACAGGGCCGCATGATCGACCGCGATGAGGCCGGCTCGATGGAAAAGAAGAAGACGGAAGGATATTTCTGATGTCCCTCGACGCCGAAGTCACGCGGCTCCACACCGCGCAAGAAGACGACAGCGAGACCGTCTCCGGCTCGGCAGAGTTCGGCCGCCGCCTGCGCTTCCTCGTCTGCGGCAGCGTCGACGACGGCAAGTCGACGCTGATCGGCCGCCTGCTGTGGGACACGAAGTCGGTGAGCGACGATCACCGCGAGGCGCTGGTGGCCAAGGGTTCGCGCCAGAACGACCTGCAGCTTCCCGATTTCGGCCTGCTTCTCGACGGCCTGAAGGCCGAGCAGGAACAGGGCATCACGATCGACGTCGCCTACCGCTATTTCCATACGCCCAAGCGCGCCTTCATCGTCGCCGACACGCCCGGCCATGCGCAGTACACGCGCAACATGGCGACCGGCGCCTCGACCGCCGATCTCGCCGTCCTTCTCGTCGATGCGCGGGCCGGGCTTCTCGAGCAGACCAGGCGCCACGCCGCCATCGTCCGCCTCATGGGCATCCGTCAGGTGATCCTCGCCGTCAACAAGATCGATCTCGTCGGCTACGACCGGACGATCTTCGACGGCATCGCAAGCCAGTTCGCCGACTATGCCGATAGGCTCGGCGGCCTGTCGATCACGGCCATTCCCATCTCGGCGCTGAAGGGTGAGAACCTCGTCGCCCCGGCACCCGAGACGATGCCCTGGTATCGCGGCCAGACCCTTCTCGACGCGCTCGAGACAGCCGATGTCGGCAGTGCCGCCACGCTGCAGGCCTTCCGCATGCCGATCCAGCGCGTCAGCCGCCCCGGCGAGGGCTTCCGCGGCTATCAGGGCACGATCGCGTCCGGCCGCGTGCGCCCCGGCGACCGCGTGACCGTCCATCCGTCCGGCGAAAGCGTGGCCGTGTCGCGCATCGTCACCTTCGACGGCGACAAGGTGCGCGCCGAGGCTGGCGATGCCGTCACGCTCGTCTTCGACAGGCCCGTCGATGCAGCCCGTGGCGACCTGATCGCAGCCTTCGACGACGCGCCCTTGAAGGCGCGGACCTTCGGCGCGACGATCGTGTCGCTGCAGGCCGAAGGCATCGCGACAGGCGCCACCCTCTGGCTGAGGGCGGCCGGCCGCCAGCGCCGCGTCCGCGTCACCGTGCGCGAGATCTACGACCTCGGCCAGGGCGCTTGGCTCGGCGCTGCGGCGCTCCCCATCAACTCCATCGGCCGTGTCGAACTCGACTTCACCGAGGATATGGTCTTCGATCGCTTCGAGGAATGCCGCGATACCGGCGCGTTCATCCTCGTCTCGCCGGAGACCAACAACACGCTCGCCGGGGGCATGATCGTCGATCGCCTCGAGCGCGATCGGCGGGCTGGCGAAGAGGTCACGTTGACCATGCCGCGCGACCTGGCCGACCTCATTTTGAGCCTTCCGGACATCCGCGACCGCCTCGGCGAAATCGGGAGATCGCCAAGCCGTTGAACGGATTTCCGTCGAAACGAGAACGCCGAACGCCCCGATCGCGCTTCCGGAGAAAAATCATTCTCCGGAATGCGGCGTGGCGCTCGGCTGTTTCTTCAATTGCCGAGGCTGCTCGCCGATGATTGGGCATGTTTTCCGATCACAGCGCAGCCAGGCTCAACGCCTTCCCCGTATTCTTCGGCGTTCGCGACCGTCTTGTCGCGATCGTCGGCGGCGGCGATGAGGCCTTCGCCAAGGCGCGTCTCCTCTCCCAGTCCTCGGCCCGCATCGTGATCTTCGCCGAGGACCCCGAAGCCGATCTGGTGGAGTGGTCCGGCCGCAATGGCGTCGCCATCGAACGCTCGCCTTGGCGCGACGAGGATTTCGCCGATGCCGTGCTGCTCTTTGCGGCAACCGGCGAGGAAGCGCCCGACCGCGCCGTGGTCGAGGCCGGCCGTCGCCTGCGCGTGCCCGTCAACGCGGTCGACCGGCCCGACATCTGCGACTTCTTCACCCCCGCGCTCGTCAACCGTGCGCCCGTCGCGGTCGCGATCGGCACCGAAGGCGCGGGTCCCGTCCTTGCGCAGATCATCCGCGCCGCCGTCGACCGCATGCTGTCGCCCGGTCTCGGGCGGCTTGCCTCGCTCGCCAACGATCTGCGCGATACCGTCAACGACAGGCTGCCCGCCGGCAGCCCGCGCCGGCAGTTCTGGCGCAGCTTCTTTTCCGGCGAGCCGGCACGCCGGTTCGAGGCCGAGGGCGCAGACGCCGCACGGAGAAGCGCGATCGAACTGCTGGGATCCGGCGACGAGCGCGTTGGCCGCGTGGCGCTCGTCGGCGCCGGACCGGGCGCGGAGGACCTGCTGACCCTGCGCGCCCACCGCCTGATGATGGAGGCCGATGTCATCGTCCATGACGCGCTGGTGCCCGATGCCGTGATCGCACTCGGGCGCCGCGACGCCGAACGCATTTCGGTCGGCAAGCGCAAGGGCTGCCACAGCAAATCGCAGACCGAGATCAACCAGCTGCTCGTCGAACTGGGCCGCGCGGGCAAGCGAGTCGTGCGCCTGAAATGCGGCGATCCGCTCGTCTTCGGTCGCGCCGGCGAGGAGATCGCGGCGCTGCGCGACGCCGGCATCGCCTTCGAGATCGTGCCCGGCATCACCTCCGCGCTGGCGGCCGCCGCCGACTTCGAGCTCCCGCCGACGTTGCGCGGCGTCGCCTCGTCCTTCGTTCTGACGACCGGCCACGACCTCAAAAGCGAAGCCCTGCCCGATTGGGCCCGGCTCGCCGTCGCGGGCGCCACCGTCGCGATCTATATGGGCCGCAGCAACGCGGCCGATGTGGCCTCGCGTCTTGCATCCTCGGGTCTCGCCACCGACACCCCCGTCGCCGTCGTCGAGAACGCCAGCCTGGCATCGCGCCGCCTCTTTCACGGCACGCTGGCCGACCTGCCCGGCCTGCAGGACCGCCACGACCTGACCGGCCCCGTCATGACCATCATCGGCGAAACGGTCGCCGCCGCAAACCTCGACCGTTCGGAGCCGCTTCGCAGCGCCGTGCCGGCCGCCATCGCCGCCTGAGAACCCGCCATGAGCACAATCAAGATCGCAACCGGCAACCGCCTGATCGACGGCGTCGCCGTCTGGCTTGCACCCGATGGCAGCTGGACGGACGATATCGATGCCGCCGAGCAGGCCGCCGACGCCGCCGCGGCCGAGCGTCTGGAGCGGCTGGGCAAGGCCGCCATCGCCGAAAACCGGATCGTCGATCTGGCTCTGGTCGACGTTCAGGTCACCGCGGATGGCTTGCGGCCGATCCGCCTGCGTGAACGCATCCGGGCACAAGGCCCGACCACCCATCCTCAATTCGGCAAGCAGGCCCGCCTGCTCCAGTCCGCGAGCTGACCCATGTATAGATATGACGAGTTCGACCACGGCTTCGTCGCCGCCCGCGTCGCCGAATTCAAGGACCAGGTGCAGCGCCGCCTTGCCGGCGATCTGACCGAGGAGCAGTTCAAGCCGCTGCGGCTGATGAACGGCGTCTATCTGCAGCTTCATGCCTACATGCTGCGCATCGCCATTCCCTACGGCACGCTGTCGTCGCGCCAGCTGCGCCGGCTCGCCCATATCGCGCGCGTCTACGACAAGGGCTACGGCCATTTCACGACCCGCCAGAACATCCAGTTCAACTGGCCGGCGCTAGCCGACATCCCGGAGATCCTCGACCTCCTGGCCGAGGTCGAGATGCATGCGCTGCAGACGTCGGGCAACTGCATCCGCAACGTGACGGCCGATCATTTCGCGGGCGTCGCGGCCGACGAGGCCGACGATCCCCGGCCCTATGCCGAAATCCTGCGCCAGTGGTCCTCGGTCCACCCCGAATTTTCCTACCTGCCGCGCAAGTTCAAGATCGCCGTCACCGGCGCCAGCCGCGACCGTGCCGCGATCCAGGTCCACGACATCGGCCTGCATCTCAAGCGCAACGAGGCCGGCGAACTGGGCTTCGCGGTCTATGTCGGCGGCGGCCAGGGCCGCACGCCCTTCATCGCCAAGAAGGTCCGCGATTTCCTGCCGGAGGCCGACCTGCTCGCCTATTCGACCGCGATCCTGCGCGTCTACAATATGCAGGGCCGGCGCGACAACAAGTACAAGGCGCGCATCAAGATCCTCGTCCACGAGACCGGCATCGAGGAGCTGAAGCGCTGGATCGAGGCCGAGTTCGAAGAGCTGAAGGGCGGCGAGCTGACGCTTCCCGAAGCCGACGTCGCCGCGATCCGCGCCTATTTCGCGCAGCCCGACCTGCCGCCGCGCGGCGAGGGCTCGCCGCTGGGCAAGGACGATCCGGCCTTCCGCGACTGGCTCGCCCACAACGTGTTCACTCACAAGAACCCGGACTATGCCGCCGTCACGATCTCGCTGAAGGGCATCGGCGAAATCCCCGGCGACATCACCGACAGCCAGATGGAAGTCGTAGCCGACCTTGCCGAAGCGTTCAGCCACGACGAAATCCGCGTCAGCCACGAGCAGAACCTCGTCCTCCCGAATGTGGCGCGCGCGGACCTGAAGACGCTCTACGACCGGCTGGTCGCAGCAGGTTTGGCGACCGCCAATGCCGGGCTCATCACCGACATCATCGCCTGCCCCGGCCTTGACTATTGCGCGCTGGCGAATGCCCGCTCGATTCCCGTCGCGCAGGACATCTCGCGCCGGTTCGGCACCCAGGCGCGGCAGGAGGAGATCGGCGAACTCAAGCTCAAGATTTCAGGCTGCATCAATGCCTGCGGCCACCACCATGTCGGTCACATCGGCATTCTCGGCGTCGAGAAGAAGGGCGAGGAACTCTACCAGATCACGCTGGGCGGATCGGGCGACGAACACAGTTCCATCGGCGAGATCGTCGGCCGCGGCTTTGCGGCGGACGAGGTCACGGACGCCGTAGAGACGATCATCGATACCTATCTCGGCTTGCGTAGCGCGCCTGCCGAACGCTTCATCGACGCCTATCGCCGCGTCGGAGCCGCGCCCTTCAAGCAGGCGCTTTACGGCGAGGTGAAGGCGTGATGACCGCACCGCTTGCAAGCAGCGCGCCTGCCGCGCTGTGGACGCCCGAAGGGTTCGTCACCGACGAATGGCTGGTCGGAACGAGCGAGGCCGAGCATGCCTCGCCGCATCCGAGATTGCTGTCGCTGGCCGAGTTCCAGGCGCAGGCCGAACCCGTCGACGGCACCGGGAGCCGCATCGGCGTCCGCCTGCTTCCCGCCGAGCCGCTTGACGCGATCCTGCCGCATCTCGACCGCCTCGCCCTGATCGATCTCGTCTTCCCGGCTTTTGGCGATGGCCGCAGCTATTCCAAGGCGAGCCTGCTGCGCACCCGCCACGGATATCGCGGCCGCCTGCGCGCCTCGGGCGACGTCCTGATCGACCAGATCCCGCTGATGCTGCGCACCGGCTTCGACGAGTTCCTCGTCACCCACCAGCCGACCATCAGGCGGCTTGCAGAGGCCACCCCGACCGGCATCCCCTACCACTACCAGCCCGCCGCCGACGCCGGCACGCCCGCCAACACCTACAGCTGGCGCCGCCTTGAGCGGCGCGACTAGTCAACGCAGACGCCGGCGAACAGGGGACTGCATGGCCGGCTGGCGATTGACCGTCGTACGTTTGGCGAGACGTCAGCCGGCAAACGGCACTTCCCGCAATCCCTTCACGCCGGGATGGACTGCAAAGACCCGACCGGCCAGCGGCTGGGCTGCGAGCTTTTCCGGTGGAAGGTTGTAGGTCATGGTCGTGATGAACAGCGTCTCGAGATTCTCGCCGCCGAACATGACGCTAGAGACCCGGTCGGTTGGAAGCGAGATGCCGCTTATCCGCTTGCCTGCAGGATCGTATCGACCGACGCTTCCGCGACCGACCTCTGCGATCCAGAGGCATCCCTCGCTGTCGATGGTGCTGCCGTCCGGGTGGCAGCCGGTCCCCTCGAAATCGATATGGACACGACGGTTGGCAACATTGCCCGTTTCGATGTCGTAATCGTAGGCGTACACGACGCCTGGACGGGAATCATTATGATACAGGATCGTGTCGTCCGGGCTCCAGGCGAGCCCGTTCGAGAGCCTGATGCCATCAACGACCTTGGTAACCGACAGGTCTGCATCGACGCGGTAGAGCCCGCCGATCGGCGCGGCCAGCGCCTTGTCCATGGTGCCAGCGAAGAACCGCCCGCGCCGGTCGCACTTCGCCTCGTTGAAGCGCTCGACGCCGAAATCGATCGGAGCATCGATCGTCGTTTCGTCGCCGGTCTCAAGGTCCACCAAGGCGAGACCTGTGCGGAAGGCGGCGATGAGGCCACCGGCCTTTCGCGTGGCGATTGCGCCGGGCATCCCGGATACGGAGAACCTGCTTGTCATCCCCAGCGTCATATCGCGCCGCAACACTGTGCGCTGCGTCAGGTCGACCCAGTAAAGCGCGTTCTCTGAACGCGACCAGATCGGCGATTCACCGAGGTCGGCGACATCGTCGGAAATCGGCTCTGCCGTCATGTTCATCGTCTCTCTCCCGGTTTCATTCGTGGGCTTCGCTACGCCGCCGGTCCGGGCACGTACTGTAGATGGCAAGTGCAACGACGAGCACGACCGCGAGCGTGGCGAAGATGGTCTGGTAGACCCAGGGCGGAAGCTCGACTGCCGCAGGGGCAAGCATGCCCGCGATGAGCCCGGTCAAGGCCTGCATGACCCCGGCACCTCCCAGGACTGCCGTATTCACGAGCGTCGCACCGCGCCCCATCAGGCGATCCGGATAGAACCCTTTGCCGTGGACAATGATGACGATCGTATACCCGCCGAGAAAACCGATTGCAGTCAGGAGCGAGGCGGCGACCGGCAGCGGCGCCTCGGGAAAGAGCGCTAGCGTCACGAGAATGCCGATCGTGGCCAGAGCGCCGCCCATGACGACGAGCTTTCGGGAATCGACCAGACGATCCAGCGAGCCGAGCGAGAGGTTTCCGAGAACCATGGCGATGCTGAAGTAGAGCAGCACGTCGCCCCGTGCGACCGTGTCCAGGCCATGGACGTCATGGAGGTAGGGGCCGGCCCAGAGGCCCAGAAAGCAGGCCACGATCGCATAGGCGACGAAGGCCATAGCCAGAAGTCGAGGCACGCCGGGCGTTCGGAGCACCTCGCCGATGCCGCGCAGTGCCGAGCTGACCCGCTCGGGCGCGCGGTTGTTGTAGGGATGGTCGGGGGGCGCATCGCGGATGAGGAGAAAGCTCAGGACGCCGAGCACGGCAGTGGTCGCCGTCATGATCAGGAACCCGTTGCGCCACCCGATCGCATCCGACACGACCGCCATCGGCCATGTCGCGATGAAATTGCCGATCTGGCTGAGGCCGATGAGGCTTCCCACCACCGTTCCGAACTGCTGCGGTGGAAACCAGCGGGCGCAGGCGACCAGTGACGCCATGCCGAGCGCGGCGACGCCGATCCCCATCAGGAGGCGACCGACGACGAGGCCGCTGCCGGTTGTCGCCGTCGCGAAGATGAGCGAGCCGGCGACGACGAACATCAGCATAAGCGGAATGGTGCGGCGAGGGCCGTGTATGTCGATCATGACGCCGGCCGGCAGCTGCGTCAGCGCCGCCATGAAGAAGAGCGCCGCCGAAAGCATGCCAAGCAGCTGGGCCGAGACACCGACGTCGCGCATGATGTCCGGTGCAACGACGACATGCGCATTGCGGAAAAACTGACTCGTCATCGTGACGAGCAGGCCCATCAGGCCGACGCGGCATGCGATGGCGCGTCGAGACCGGTCGGACATGGGTGCGGAGAGCGTCACAGGCCCGGCATCAGAAGGATGCGACCGGTCGACCGTCCGCTTTCAACGAGGCGATGCGCTTCCGCCGCGTCTTCCAGGGGCATGCGATGTGTGATGACCGGCCGGACCTGGCCCAGCGCCACCATGCGCAGCGAATCCGCGAGCTGTGCCAGCGACGTGCTCTTGACGCTCCGGATCGAGATGTCCCGCATGAACAATTGCGCGGGGTTGAGCTGGACGAATTCACCGGTGAGCTGGCCGACAAAGATCCACCTGCCGCCCATGGCAAGGCTCTTGCGGGTCGGCTGGAACAGAGGGCTGCCCACATTGTCGATAACGACGTCGACGCCCTCGCCACCGGTCAGCGCCTTCACCGCACTCGAGAAATCCGCGTCGCGCCGGGCGACCACGACCTCGTGGGCGCCAGCCTGCCGGATCAGGTCGGCCTTGCTCTCGGTCGTCGTCAGCCCAATCGTAAAGGCACCCGAAGCGCGTGCGAGCTGGACGCCGTGGATGCCGAGACCGCCTCCCGCGCCCGTCACGAGCACGCTGTCGCCAGGGCGCACGGCTGCCACGTCACGAACGGCGTTCAGTTCCGTCCCGATGACGCACGCGACCACGGAAGCCTCGTCCAGCGGAATTCCGTCCGGGACATGGGCGACATTGTCTTCCTCGACGCAGACATATTCGGCGTAACCGCCATTCAGTCCCCAGTCGCCGAGGAATTCTCGCTCGTCGCAAGACGTTTCGCGTCCCGACCGACAATACTTGCAGTGCCCGCAGATGTGGCGGCGCTGAACCGTGCAAACCCTGTCGCCGGGCTTGAAGCCGCGAACCTCCGGACCGACGTCATCTACGATGCCGGAAATTTCGTGGCCGGGGATGACCGGCATCTTGATGCCGCGTTTCAGGACGCCGTTGCGGGTCACGACATCGTGGAAGCACACCCCGCAGGCCTCGACCTTGATGCGAATGTCGTTCGGCCGCATGTCCGGCATAGGCAGTTCCGTCAGCACCAGCGCATCGGCATCGCCGGGCTGACTCACGACCATGGCGCGCATCAGAGGTCCTCCTCGAATTTGACAAGGGTCACTTCGTCGGTGGCAGGTTCGAAGACGGCGCGCACGCGCGTCCCGATCTCCGGCCTTCCGCCCGAGCCGGCCACCATGTTGCTGTAGATGCGAGGCCCTTCGTCGAGTTCCACGAGAACGACCGCATATGGCATCTCGCTCTCGAAGCCCTTGAAGTATTCTCGGTGGAAGACGCACCACGACCAGATCGTGCCCTTGCCCGAGACCGTGATCCAGTCACTCTCCTCGCCAAGGCATTGCGGACACCAGCGCGCCGGCGGGTAGCGCAGCGCACTGCATGCCATGCAGCGCTGGACGCGAAGCCCTCCGGCCTTCGCTCCCTGCCAATGCGGGCGGTTCGTCTCATCGATGCGTGGGAGAGGCTTGAGATAGGGGCCGGTCATGCGTCGCTCCCGTAGATGATGGACGATGCCAGCGGCGCGGCGCACATGTACTGGATCAGTTGCGCGTCCTTGACCTGTCGCTCGCCGCACTCTCCGCGGAGCTGGCGCACGGCCTCCACGTTGAGCGCCCAACCCTGCATATAGGAATTGGACAGGTGACCGCCGTCCGTGTTGGACGGGTACCGGCCACCGAGCTCAAGCCGCCCGCCTTGCACGTAGTCGCCACTTTCGCCCGGCTTGCAAAAGCCGAAGCCCTCGAGCGAGAACAAGACGGTGGGGGAGAAATTGTCGTAGATCATGAGCGCATCGAGATCGTCACGCGTCACGTCGGCCATGGGGTAAATGTCGCTCGCGATCTTTTGCATCGGCTCCAACCAGAAATCGTCTGGAGGAAGAGACGACCGTTCGAGTTGCGCGGCTTGTGCGAAGCCGCGGATATAGACGGGAGGCTTGGCGTGGTCTCGGGCACGCTCCGCCGCGGTGATGATGATAGCGACGCCGCCGTCGTTGATGAGGCAGTAGTCGTAGATGTGCAGCGGCTCCGCGATGAAACGCGAGGCCTGATGCTCCTCGACGGTCACAGGCGTCTTCATTACTGCGTCGGGATTGAGCAGCGCATGCTTGCGAAATGCGACGGACACCGCGGCGAGCTGCTCGCTCGTCGTGCCGTAGAGATGCATGTGGCGCTGGAACATGACGGCGTGCGCGGCGCCCGGCGACGTCATGCCGTAGGGAAACCACGGGCCGACGCCGCCACCGCCGTAAGAGTCGCCCTCGCCGCCATACTTGGCGCCTGCAGAGCGGCCATTGTTGCCGTAGACAAGCGCGATCGTGGTCGCCTGGCCGGCGGCGATCAGGCTTGCGGCAAGCGAGATCGAGGCGCCGGACATACGGCCCTGGCCTGGCGTAACCAGTGCCACGTGAGGGTTCAGTCCCACCATCTCGCCGAAGCGCTGGTAGTCGGGAATTCGGTTGACGATCAGCCCGTCAATGTCGCCGATACGCAGTCCGGAATCGGCCAGCGCGTCCTTCAGCGCCATGACGCCGAGATCATAGGGATCGTTACCGGGAAGCCGGCCAAACTGTGTCGTGCCGACGCCGACGACGGCGACCCTGTTCCTCATCGCATTCATCAACAATTTTCCTCCCTCGCGCCGGTCAGGCGGCGTTTGCCGCCGGGCTCGGCTGAGCGGCTGCCAGCACACTTCCGATACGTTCGTGAACGGCCCGCGCCTCTTCCACCGTGCGCGAAATGATGTCGGCGCAGGACAGAACCTCGCGGATCATGCCGGCGCCCGCGCCCATGTAGACCTCGCCCTCTTCGAGATCGCCGGACCGAAGCCCGCCGACGCGGCGACCGCCGGGGCGATCGTAGGCGGCGATGAAAGCGTTCAGTTCCTCCGCGCTGGCACCCGACAGCTCCAGCTCTCGGAAGCGCAGCGTGAAGGCGTTGCGCAACGTGCGCGCGACGCCGGTGCGCCTGCCCCAAGAAAGGGTCGAGGAGTCTTCCGCAGCGACGATCGCGCGCTTGACGGACTCGTGAATCGGCGATTCCGCAGCCGCCATGAAGCGGGTGCCCATGTAGGCCGCGCCGGCCCCCGTGGAGAGCGCCATCACCAGTCCGCGGCCGTCGACAATGCCGCCGGCGGCAATCACCGGGATGCCCACCGCCTCGACCACCTGCGGCACGAGCACGCTCATCGGTAGCTCGTCGAAGCCGCTGTGGCCGCCTGCCTCGAAGCCTTCCGCCACGACGGCATCGCATCCGTGCTGTTCGGCCTTGCGTGCGTGCTTGGCCGAACCGACCGCGTGGATGACGAAGATGCCCGCCTTCTTCAGTCGCTCGGTGTAGACCTCCGGGCTGCCCATCACGACGATGGCGACGGCGATCCCTTCCTCGATCGCGACCTCGACGGCCCGGTCGCTGAACACGCGCGATTTGCCGTGGCCGATCGGAAAGTTGACGGCGAAGGGCTTCGACGTCAGGCGCCGAACCTCGTGGATCTCACGCCGCAGCCGCTCGCCGGTGACGGCGGGATCGGCGGACAGTTCGGCAATTTCGGTGCCGGCGTTGGGACCGATCGTCCCCATGCCGCCGGCCTGCGAGACGGCGGCGACAAGACGCGCGTCCGTCGCCCAGTTCATGGGGGCTTGGATGATCGGCGCGGCGATGCCGAGGCGGCGGCAGAGTTCGGTCGGCATGGCTCAGCTCGCCTTCGACAGGGGCGTGGGCGCAGGCTTGGCCCGCTCGAGCCGATAGCCCTCGGCCTCGCGATCCCAGGTGGACGGTCCAAGCCCAGCCTCGACCAGCTTGTACTTCTCGATCTTTGCGCTCGGCGTGCGCGGCATATCGTCGACGAACTCGATGTAGCGCGGCATCATGAAGTGAGGCATTCGGGGCTGGAGCCAGTCCATGAGGTCGACCGGTTGCAGCGACGAGCCCGGCGAGCGGATGATGACGCAGCGCACGTCGTCCTCGCCGACCGCCGCCGGATGCGCCACCGCCGCAACCTCCGAAATCTCCGGATGCATGCCGACCACCCGCTCGACCTCGAAGCCCGAGATGTTCTCGCCGCGTCGGCGGATTCGCTCCTTCTTGCGCCCCACGAAATAGACGTATCCGTCTGCGTCGACCTTGGCGTAGTCGCCGGTGTGGAACCACAGGTCGCGAAATGCCTTGAGCGTCTCTTCCGGCTTGTTGATGTAGCCGTCCATCATGATCGACGGCAGTCGCGGACGCGCCACCAGTTCGCCGGCCTCGCCGACGGCCACCGGCATGCCGCCCTCTCCGACGATGCGCACCTCGAAATCCTCGTGCGGGCGCCCGCAGGAGCCTTCGCGACGATCCGGCCAGGGCGTGTAGACGGTCAGCCCGGTCTCGGTCAGCCCATACGCCTCCACCAGCCTTACGTTGAACCGCTTCTCGAAATCCGGGTCGGAATTGGCGTTGTACATCGCCCTCATCCGATGCTTTCGATCCCATTCGGATGGCGGCTGAGCCTTGAGGATCGTCGGCAGCGTGAAGATCGTGTGGCCCACTGTCGCGCCGCACTCGGCTGCCTGACGCCAGAACTGGCCAGCGCTGAATTTCTCGGCGATCACCACCTCGCCCCCGACCATCAGGGCCGGCAGCACGCCCAGCCTGCTCGCCAGGCCATGGAACAAGGGAAGCGGCGTGAAAAGGACGTCGTCCTGCGTCAGTCCGAGGGCGCGTATGAAGGTGGCGGACGAGGCAAAGAAATGGCCGTTGGGGATGATCACGCCCTTCGACGGCCCGGTCGTGCCCGACGTGTACATGATGCTCTGCACGTCGCGGAACGTGCAGTCCGCTTGCGGATCCTCGCCCGTCTCGATGGGCAGATCGGCATAGTCGACGTAGCGAGCGGGGCCCGCCGGAAGCTCCAGTCCGTCAAGCCCTCCGATGACGGCAACCCATTTAAGCTGGGCAAGCGTCTCTGCTGGCACAGTTTCCAACTGTGCCAGAAGGCTGCGGTCGACGATCAGTCCGCGCGAGCCGGAATCGCGGAAGATGTAATCCAGCAGCGGCCCCGTATAGGACGGATTCACCGGCACGAAGACCGCGCCGATCACCGACGCGCCGTACCAGGCGACGACGAACTCGGCGCAGTTGGGCAACAGGAACGCAACCTTCTCCTGAAACTCGACGCCGAGCGCCCTGAGCCCGCGACCGACAGCACGCGCGTCGCGGTCGATCTCGCGGTAGGTCCAGCTCTGCTCGCCGAAGCGCAGGTAAATGCGGTCGCCGTGGGTCCGCGCCCGATCGGCCAGCATCGGCCCGAGCACGCGGTCTTCCAGCGGCAGGGTGTAGAGGTCCTTCATGCGTCGTCTTCCTGAACGGGTCTGAATTTGGGGATCGAGAATTCCGGCGTGACGTCATCGAAGACGACCTCGACCTTCATGCCGTGGGCAAGCGTGTCGTTGGGGGCGAGGATGTTGCTCATCAGCATGACGCCCTCATCCAGCCGCACGCCGGCGACGTTATAGGGCACCTCGGCGTCGAAGGACGGAAAGTAGCTGCGGTGGAAGATCACCCAGGACACGATCTCGCCGTGCCCGCTGACCGGCTTGTAGCTCCAGCGTGGCCCCCCGCATTCGGCGCAGACCGGCGAAGCGGGGAAGCGGAAGGTGCCGCAATCCTCGCAGCACTGGATGGTGAGCCTGTGCTCGCGGGCGTTCTGCCAGTATTCGCGGTCGAGCGGCGTGACCTGCGGGAGTGGTTTTGCGGGACGGTCTTGGGGAGTGTTCATCGCTCAGCTCCGATAGATAATGGAGGTCGCGACGTTGGCGCGGCAGATGTACTGGATGTGCCCTGCGTCGGGGACTTGTCGCGGGCCGCACTCGCCGCGCAGCTGGCGCACGGCTTCGACCTGATGCAGCCAGCCCTGCATGTAGCTTTCCGACAGGTGGCCGCCATGCGTATTGACCGGGAGATCGCCGCCCAGCTCGATGCGTCCTCCCTCGCAGAAGGCGCCGCCTTCGCCCGGCCTGCAGAAGCCGAAATTCTCCAGTGATATCCAGATGTTGATCGAAAAGCTGTCGTAGATCATCAGCGCGTCCATGTCGTCGCGCCCGACCTCGGCCATGCCGTAGACCATCTCCGCGGCTTTCGGCATCGTGTCCTGCCAGAAGTTGGTGTTTGGAAGAGACGAACCCCGATACGTGTCCTGCCGCCCTATGCCGCTCACGTAGACGGGCTTCTGTTTCAGGTCCCGTGCCCGCTCGGCCGTGGTCATGATCAGCGCGACGCCGCCATCGTTGATCAGGCAATAGTCGTAGACGTGCAGCGGCTCGGCGACGAAGGGCGAGGCTTGGTGCTTCTCGACGGTCAGCGGCTCCTTCTTGATCGCCTGCGGGTTCAGCATCGCATGCTTGCGTTGCGCCACTGGCACCGCGGCGAGTTGCTCGCTGGTCGTGCCGTAGAGGTTGAAGTGCTGGCGGGCCTGGAAGGCGCTGGCAGCACCGGGCGAGGTCAGCCCGTAATAGTAGAAGGCGCTCGAATATTCGCGTCCCGGCGACACCGTCGTATCGCCGCCGAACTTGCGGCCTTCGGTGCGCGAGGCGTTGCCGTAGATGAGCGCCACCGTCTCGCACATGCCGGTCGCGATCAGCATGGTGGCGTACTGGATCAGCGGCCCGGTGCCCGGACCCCCGATGTCGAAATTGGCGCCGACGACCGGATCGATGCCGAGCATCTCACCGACGCGCACGAAGGAGATGTTGCCGGGCCCCTGCACGATAAGCCCGTCGATGTCGTGGCGCGTGAGCCCGCAATCATCGAGCGCGTTGGCGAAGGCTTCAAGCGCCAGCGTGTAGGCGTCGCTGTCGGGAAAGGTGCCCTGGCGTGAGGCGCCGACGCCAGCTATCGCGACCTTGTCCTTCATCTGCCGCATGCGCGCTATGTCGGATGCCATCGTCGTCCTCCTCAGTTGGCCAGGATCAAGGCGCTCTTGTGCGCGAGCGCCCCGCCGCTGGTGACGAGGCAGGTCTGCGCATCCATCACCTGGGCAGTGGACGAACCGCGCATCTGTCGGACGCCTTCCAGTACGAGGTTGAGCCCCTGCAGATAGCCTTCCGACAGAAGGCCGCCCGCCGTGTTTGCCGGCAGCTTGCCGCCGCCCACACTCAGATTGCCGTCCATGACGAAGGCGGCCGCCTCGCCGGCACGGCAGATGCCGAAGTCCTCCAGCGCCATGATCACGAGCCCGCTGAAGGCATCGTAGATCTGCGCGCAGTCGAGGTCGGACGGGGTCAGCCCGGCCATGCCGAACAGGGCGCGGGAGAGGGCGCGGGAATTGGTCGTGTGGTAGTCGTCGACCGGCATGTTGTGCGATCCGGTCGAACCCAGGCCCCAGCCGGGGCCGCTTGCCTGGGCGGCCGCCAGGATGCGCACCGGCTTCTGCGCCAGGTCGCGGGCGCGCTCGATCGATGTCACGATCAACGCGCCGGCGCCGTCGGTTTCCAGGCAGCAATCATAGAGGCCGAAGGGGTCGGCGATGCGCCGCGCAGCCGCGTGGTCGGCCAGGCCGAGCGGCTTGCCATGCTGCAGCGCGGACGGGTTGCGCTGCGCATGATCGCGGAAGGTCACGGCCACATGGCCCAGCGCTTCGGCCGGTGTGCCGTAGAGGTGCATGTGACGGCGGAAGGTGAGCGCAACCATCTGGGCCGGCGTCATCAGCCCGAACGGCGCCATGTACGATCCGCCGACCGGCCGGCTGCGATATCGGCCGTAACGCTCATACTGGCCCTGGCACAGCGAGCGGTAGACGACGACCGCCTTGCAGATGCCGGCATGCACGGCCAAGGCAGCGTTCATCACGGCAGCAGAACACCCACCGCCTCCGGCGCCCCAGACCATGTTCGAGAAGCGCAACTGAGGAATCCCGAGCGTCTGCTGGATGAGAACCGGCTCGTGGCGTTCGGCGGCATAGGAGGAGAAGCCGTCGATCTCGGAAATGTCGAGTCCGGCATCGTCCGCAGCAGCGCGAATGGCCTCGCAGCACAGGGCAAACTCGGTACGGTCCGTTATGCCACCGTGCCTGGCGTATTCGGTCACGCCTATTCCGACGATGGCCGTCCGGTCGGCGACCGCGGCAGACAATCCATCAGGGGAGCCGCGCCCCGTCATGCCGCGCTCCCCTTCGAGAAACGTGGCAGGAACCCGCCCTCCGCGTTTGCATCCCAGACAAGCGAGACCGGCATGCCGATCTCCATATCGTCGGGCGCGGCATCGATGATGTTCGAGACGATGCGTGTGTCTCCAGCATCGTCGAGCATGACGACGGCGACGTTGAACGGCACGGCCGTCTTGAGCGCCGCGTGGGCAGCGTGCCGAACGATCGTGTAGCTGAAGACGGTGCCGGTGCCCGGGACCGCGGCCCATTCCGTCGCCGCGCTCCGGCAGGCGGGGCAGTTGGGCATCGGCGGGTGACGGAAGCTTGCGCAGTCGCGACAGCGCTGGATGCGAAGCTCGCGCCTTGCGATGAAGGCCCAGAAGGCAGCATCATCCGGCGTGGGTTGCGGCAGTGGCGTGCCTTCTGGGAGATAGGCCATGGTTCAGGCCGCTCCCATGGCCGGCCAGTCGCCGCCGGCGAAATCGCCTGTACAGGCTCCCGGCTGCGTTCCCGGCCGCAGGGAGCCCGGGGTCCGCTCGAACCGCCAGGGCACGCCTGCCATGTCGATGGCGCCCCAGTCTCTCGTCGCGAACCGGGTGAGCATCTCGTTTTCGATATAGTGGACGTTATGGCGGAACTCGTCGTAGCCGGTGAAGAGCGCGCACGGCACGAAGGCGCGGCGCAACACGTCGAGCCAGTACTGCGCCGGCCGCTGTGCGAAAGCCTCTTCGAGGATCGCAACCAGTTCCTCCCTGTGGCGGATGCGCTCGCGATTGCTGGCGAAGCGGTCGTCGCCTGCAAGGTCCTCGCGGCCGAGCGCCTTGCACAGGGACCGCCATTCGCGCTGCGACGAGGCTGTTACGGCAAGCGGCACATCCTGCGTTCCGAAAGCCTGGTCCGGGACCGCGTAGGATACCGCGCTGCCCATCGGTCCGGGCGTGCGGCCCGACAGGTGCTCCGCCATGCGCACGCGCTGCAGCGTCAGGGCAGCCTCGACCATCGTGACTTCCACGAGCCGGCCCTGGCCGGAGCGGGATCGTTCGAGCAGCGCACTGAGGATGCCTTCCACGATGCACATGGCGGTGGTGCAGTCGAAATGGCCATACCAGCGCCAGCGCTGCAGCTTGCCACCCGGCTCGCCATTGACCGAGCAGGAGCCGGTGAACGGCTGCAGATGCGGGTCGGTCGCGCCGATGCCGACCATCGGACCCTCGCTGCCGAAGCCGGAGGCGGACGCGTAGACGAGACGCGAATTCAGCGCAGCAAGCTCCGCATAGCCGACGCCGATGCGGTCGGCGACGCCGGGCCGGAAGTTCTCGATGAACACATCCGCCTGCGCCGCGAGGCGATGCGCGACGGCGCGATGATCGGCATCCTTGAGATCGAGGACGATGCCGCGCTTGTTGAAGTTCATCGAGATGTACGTCGTGCTCAGGCCCTGCTTGCGCGGCGTGATGTTACGAATGAAATCGCCGGCGGGCGATTCCAGCTTGACGACGTCGGCGCCGAGCTGACCCAGAAGCACCCCGGCCCAGGGGCCGACGGCGCCCATGCTGGCATCGAGAACCTTGAGCCCGGCGAGCGGACCGCTTGCATTCGTCATGGTCCTCTCCCTCAGCTTCCGGCTGCTCGTCCAGGGGACGCGATCGAAGACAGGATCGCGTCGCGGTGTTCATCCAGGCGGGGCGCGCGAAGGTATTCTTCCCGGCGCGCGAGCCCGTCGAGCTTGAAGGGGATGCCGAGCTGGGATCTCGCCCCCGACGGGGCGTCGGAAACGTCGACCAGAGGGTCGAGAAGCTGCACCTGCTCGTGGGCAAGCACCTCGGCAAAACTGTGGAACTTGACCGAGATGCCGCCATGATCGTTGATGAGCCGGCTCACTTCGGCGCTCGTCATCTTCGAGAACACTTCCCGATAGGGACCGCCGTGCGTGAACCGCCGGTCGCCGAGATAGATCGTCGAGCGCCAGTCCTCGTATTCGGGATCGTCGACAAGATGCCCAAGACCGATCGCATGGCAGAACCGGGCCCAGGAGTCGCGCTGACCGTGGCGAAAGTCGAAGGTCACCTGGCCGTCGCTGGTGTCCCAGCCCGTGTCAGCAGGCCAGCGTGGACCATTCAAATGGAACCCGCTCCAGTCGTCGGTCTGGCCGCTCTGTGCCGCGAGAAGAATTGTCTTCATCGACAGCAGGGCGCCAAGCCCGGCCACCGAAAGATACTGCCCCCGGCCGCTCGTTTCGCGCTCGATCAGTGCGGCGACGATGCCCTGGTAGACGTGCATCGCCGTCGCCTGACCCGCGACTTCGAACCCCACGCGACAGGGCGCGCCGCCTCGATCTCCGATGTAGCGGGTGAAGCCCGACATCGCCTGGATCGTCAGCTCCGATCCGGCCAGTCCCGCGAACGGCCCCTTGTTCCCAAGATCGTCGATCTCGCAGACGACAAGGCGAGGGTTTTCGACAGCGACAGCCTTCCAGTCGATGCCGGTCGGTGCGCCGGGATCTTCGTGGACGATCGCGACGTCCGCTCCGGCGCAGAGATCGCTCAGCATCGCGACTCCGCCCCGCGTAGACACGTCGAGCGCGATGCTTTGCTTGCCGCGGTTCAGATGATGGAAGATGGCTGCGTCCTCGCCCCCCTCCACCTGCTCGCCCCAGTCACGCGACCGGTCGCCTTCGGGGGTCTCGACCTTGACGATCTCGGCTCCGAGATCGGCGAGCAGCAGGCCGGCCGCCGGCCCTGCCACGCCCTCGGCGAACTCTATCACGCGCAGCGACTGGAAAGCGGGAAGCAGGCTCATTTCGACAGCGCCTTCTCCATCTGCACCCGGAAAACCGCGCGCGTGAAGATGACGAGGGCGACCATCATGACCGTCTGGACGACGCCGATGGCGGCGGCGAACTGATAATTCCCGGCGTCCATGTAGTGCCACGTCAGAACGGAAAGCACCTGGCTGCGCTGGTTGTAGAGCAGCACGGAAGCCGAAAGTTCCTTGATGCTCATCAGCATCACGAAGAACAGGATCGCGATCAGAGTAGGCTTGAGCAGCGGCATGGTGATCTTGCGCAGCGCCGTCAGGCCGGTGGCGCCAGACATCCTCGCGCTTTGTTCGAGCTCAGGGTGCAACTGGATGATGGCGGAGCGGCTGACCACGATGCCGTAGGGCAGGAACTTCGCCACATAGGCCATCAGCAGGATCCACGGCGTGCCGTAGATGGGCGTCTGGATGTAGGTCCAGAGCAGTCCGATGCCGTAGACGAGGCCGGGAACGGCGACTGGAAGCACGCCGAGGAAGGCGACGAGGCGGGTTCCGGGACCCGGGCGACGCACTTCCATGAAGCTGATGAGAAGCCCGACGAGCACGCAGATCGAGCCGCACAGCACGGCAAGCCAGGTGGTGTTCCAGAGTGCCGCGCGCATGTCCTGCAGCGTGAAGATTTGCTGGTAATGGCCGAGCGTGAAGATGTCCCACGTCAGCATCGGGGCGCTGTACTTCATGAAAGACGAGAGGATCAGAGCGCCGAAAGGCAGCACGACCGCGGACAGGACGTAGACGCCAATGGCGGCCAGTGCGATCCACCGCGCTTTGCCGAGCGAAAGCGGGCGTCCGCGGAAGCCCTTGCCCGAGACGGTGACGAACCTTTCCGAGCGCTGCGTGATGCGCCGCTGCAGCCAGACCCCGAGGATCGTGATCCAGAGCAGCATCGTGCCGGCGGCCGCCGCATGAGCCCGATGAACCGGGAACACGGTCGAATCCTGGTAGATCTGCCAGGGCAGCGTCGTGAAACCGGCCGTGCCGCCGATAATGCCGGGTATCGTGTACATCTCGGCCGCAAGAATGAAGATGAGCAGGCCGGAGGCGAGGATTGAAGGCAGCGCCATCGGCAGGGTGATGCGCGTCAGCGCCTGGAAGGGTGTTGCGCCCGACATCCGCGCCGATTCCTCGAGCGAGGAGTCCATCGCCCTCAGGTTTCCGATCGTGAAAAGATAGGCAAAAGGGCAGAAAAACAGGAACATCACCCAGGCGACGCCGCCATACGACCAGATATTGATCAGAGGCGTCACATCGATGCCGATCGTGTTGAAGATCGCCTTGTAGGTGACGTTCACGAACCCTGTGCGCTGGGATCCCAGCGCGATCCAGGCGATCAGACCCGTGAAAGGCGACAGGAAAAGCGGCATGATGATCAGCAGATCGAGCGTGTTCTTGAGCGGAAGATCGGTGCGCGCCATGAGGACGGCCATACCGACCCCGGCGAACAGGGAGAGTGCTGTAACGACGACCGCCAGGATCAAGGCATTGGCCAGGTAACCGAGATACTCCGCGCCGAAATAGACATTCATGATCGCGGTGAGGTCGCGCTCGTCGGAGAGACCCGTGCGGGTCTCCCCGTAGAATGCGGCGTTGACCGTATAGATCAACGGAACGATCGCGATCACGAAGACGGCCACAGCAAGCAGGGCCCAGAGGAGACGTTCTCCGCCCCAGCGCCAGAGAAACGCCTGGAACGAGCTGGTCGTGGACGGTCCCATCCCGTTGCCGGCGCGCGCCGGAATCTGGGCCTGCTGCAGGGCAGTCATGGGCCTACATCCGCGCTTGGTTGAGGATGCCGATCCAGGTGTCGAGATCGGAGTGGTAATTCTCGTTCCAGCGATCGAAGTCGACGGCATAAGGCTCTTCGATCGGCTTGTACCAATCCTCGGTCGTGACCGACCGCGTGTCTTCCATGCCCTCGAGAGTGGTCGCGGAGCCGTAGAGCTGCTGGATGGCCTTGTTGCCTTCCTCGCTCATCGACCAATTCTGGAACAGGCGAGCGGCATTGGGGTGTGGCGCATAAGCGGACACAGCCTGCCATGAATTGCCGAAGACCGGCGTTGGGCTCGGGTGGAGCCAGCGGATCGGTGCCCCCTGCTGCCACTTGGTCATGCCGATGCCTTCCCAGGTCCAGTAGGTGAAGTCGTGCTCACCTGCGATCACCCGGTCCAGACCGACCAGAACCTCGGAGTAGATGGCCGGCTCCTGGGCGGCGACCTCACGAAGGAAATCCTCGCCGTATTCGTCCTGCATCGCGGGATCGAGGAACATGTGGATACCGGCGTAGCAGGCGCCGCACTTCATCGAGGTGACCGCGAAACGGCCTTTGAAGCGCGGATCGAGAACACCCTTCCAGCTCGACTCGAGAATGGCGACTTCTTCGGGCGTCACATTGTTGACGTTGTAGATGATCGCGTTGTCGGTCGTGTAATTGGCGTAGGCATGCGTCCCGAGACGGAAGACCTCGGGGTACCGATCGTGCGTCGGGACCGCCCAGTCGGCGACGTGGCCTTCCTCGATCAGGGTCTTCATGCTCGGCTGGTCACTGATGTGGAGGATGTCCACATTATGCTGGTTTGCAGACACCTCTTCCATGAAACGCTGGTACTGCTGGACCCCGACGATGCGCAGGACCTCGACCTTGATGCCGGGGTACTGCTTCTCGAACTCGAGCGCGATCGCCTTCATCGGCTCCAGCGGGGCGCTTTCGTACCAAACGACCGTGCCCTCGGCCTTGGCGGCCTCGTAAAGTGCAGCGTCGTCGGTCGGATAGTCCTGGGCAAAGCCCTGCGTTGTTGCGAGCAGGAGAGATGCGAGGGCAGCGGTGGCAAGGCGTTGCGCCGACCGGTCCCTTCTGGATGTGCTGGCCATATGTGTTCCTCCCTGAAACATCGTGCGAGCGGTGCTCGGAAGGGATGTCGATCGCCATCGGGCACGTTCAAAACCGTGCTTCGGGGCCCTGCCCCACCGATGCTCCTCTGCAACCGTCATCTCTCCCAGACGGCAGGTCAGCCGCCACGACATGACGCTAGGTGATTGACTGCTCTAATTCCAAAACATAACAAGCATACTTATTATGCTCGGGAGGCATGGCACGACGTGCTCGACATTCGTCAACTCCGTTACTTCTCGCGTGTGGCCGAGCTGAAGAGCTTTTCGGCCGCGGCAGCACAGCTGCGCATTGCCCAACCCGCACTCAGCCGCTGCGTGAAGCAGCTGGAGGACGACCTCGGCGTCCAGCTGCTCGAGCGTCACGGGCGCGGCTGTACACCGACAGCCGCCGGCGAAAAGCTGTATCATCACGCACAGCGGCTGCTGCGGGACGTCCGACGCGTCGAGGAGGAGGTGGTGGCGTCGTCGGGAACGCCTTATGGTCATCTCTATCTGGCGATGCCGCCGGCAACAGGGCAGATCCTCGCGCCCTCGGTGATCGAGCGATACCGTGCGCTTTATCCTCGTGTGACCGTCCACGTGCTGGAGGGTTTCAGCGGCTACATCCATGAGTGGCTCAATGCCGGCCGGATCGACGTTGCCGTCCTTCACAATCCGACCCGAAGCCGGAACCTGCTGGTGAAGCGAATGCTGACGGAAGAGATGTTCGTCATCGCTCCCGGACCCAACGCCGCCAAGACGCTGCCGACGAAAGATGCGTATGACGTCGGCGATCTGGCCGAGATCCCTCTCATCCTGCCGTCCAAGCCTCACAGCCTGCGCATGCTCATCGAACTTGCCGTCGCCAAGGAGGATCGGTCGCTCGAGCCATCGATCGAGGTCGACGGGTTGCCCATCATCAAGGCAATGGTCGAGCGCGGACTTGGCTTTACTACGCTTACCCAGCCGGCCGTGACGCGCGAGGTCGCGAACGGAACGCTGAAGGCGATCCCCATTCGCTCGCCTGGAATTCGCTGGGACCTCGACATTGCCTGCCGGCGGGATCGGCGCCCGTCCGATGCGGCCATGGAGCTGATGCGCGTGATCGAGGAAGAGGTCCAGACTTTGGTGGAGACCGGCGTATGGATTGGAAGCGAGGCTGCAAGACCCTAACGTTCTCGTCCGCAACCCTCCATGCCGCCAACTTATAGCTCGTATCGTCATTCAGCCTTGGACCGACTGGTTTCCACGCCATAGTCTTCGCGACAATGAACGGTGGTGCATGCAATGCCGTCGTCGAAGAGGAAGCGGAAAGCCAGTTGAGAACGCCTGGCTGCACGAGGATCCGAGACCATGGACGAACTGGCCGGAACAGCAGACGCGATCAGCGAGGGCAGGCGCCGCAACTGGGGTCGCTGGGGCGACGGTGACGAGTGCGGGCTCGCCAACCTCCTCACGAGCGAACGCACGGCCGACGCCGCCAGGCTCGTCCGCTCTGGGCGCGTGTTCAATCTCGCTCTTCCGCTGGACGAGCGCTCGTTGCCCGTTCTGCCGGGACGCCCTACGCCGCAGCACTACCTGCGTCGCACCGGGACCGACTATGCTGCCGGCGTGAAGCGCAGGGGCGGCTTTGAATCGATGGACGACGTGATCCTGCTGGCGACACACGGCGCGACGCATATGGACGCGCTTGCCCATGTCGGCGACGAGGGCCTGCTTTTCAACGACACGCCGATCGCCACCGTCCGGGCCAATGGCGCCAGAAAGCTCGGCATCGACAAATGCCCGCCTCTCGTGGGCCGCGGGGTGCTGCTCGACCTTTGCCGCCACATGAACGTACCCCGCCTCGATGGCGGCCAGGTTGTGACGCGGCAGATGCTGGAGGATTGCGCGACTGCGCAAGGCACTCCGGTGACGCCGGGTACCATCGTGCTCGTGCGCACCGGGTGGCTGTCCGTGTTTACGGACGAAGGCAGTGAAAGCTTTTTCGCGGCCGAGCCGGGTATCGGCATGGACGCGGCGCGCTGGCTTGCCGAGCGGGACGTCGTGGCGGTGGGCCTCGACAATTACGCTGTCGAGGTCATCCCGACCGAAAGCGGCATTCCGGCGCCCGTGCACCGCTACCTGATCCGCGATTGCGGGATGTATCTGATGGAGCTTTTCAATCTCGATGAACTGGCCGAGGCAGGTGCGCATGAATTCATGTTCGTGGCGGCACCGCTCGGCATCGTCGGCGGCCTGGGGAGCCCGCTGACCCCGCTTGCCATTACTTGAACCGCGACGACATCTTGGGAGGATGCGCCGATGACCGGACTGTCGATCAGGAAGCTCTACAAGGCCTACGGGTCATTCATGGCCGTGCACGGCATCGATCTCGAGATCCCGGAAGGTGAACTCGTCGTTCTCCTCGGTCCGAGCGGATGCGGCAAGACGACGACGCTGCGATGCGTCGCGGGCCTCGAGGATATCTCCGATGGCACCATTGCGATCGGCGACACGATCGTTTCGCAAAAGGGCCGCTCGCTGCCTCCGGAACGGCGTCAGATCGGCATGGTGTTCCAATCCTACGCCATATGGCCGCACATGACCGTAGCCGAGAACGTCGCTTTCGGATTGAAGCTGCAGCGACTGCCAAAGACAGATACCGAGGCGCGGGTTCGCTCGGCGCTCGATCTCGTCGGTCTGTCCGGCTATGCGGAACGCCATGTCAGCCAGTTGTCCGGAGGCCAGCAGCAGCGCGTAGCGCTGGCGCGCGCGATGGCGCTCGAACCCCGGATACTGCTCTTCGACGAGCCGCTCAGCAATCTCGACGCGAAGCTGCGCGAGAGAATGCGCTTCGAACTGCGGCAGATCCAGCAGCGTCTCGGAATAACGTCTGTCTACGTGACGCACGACCAGCAGGAAGCCATGGTCATCGCAGATCGGATCGTGCTCATGCGCAACGGTCACATCGAGCAGATGGGTACGCCGGAAGTTCTTTATCATAAGCCGCGTACGCGCTTTGCGGCCGAATTCGTGGGTCTGGCGAACATATTCGAAGGCGAAGCGCGCAACGGTGAAGTGAAGATCGATGGTGGCCCGGTCCTCAAATCGGCAGACCTGACCAGCGGACCCGTCGAGATCATCTTCCGCCCGGAACAGGTTCGTGTCACGGCAGGCCGACCATCGGCCGGACCGAACGTTTTCGAAGCGCTGGTGAAGGAATCGTTCTTCCTGGGAAACATCGAGGACCTGGTGCTGAACGCAGAAGGCGCCGAAATCCGCACCCAGCTCAGCCCGGCGGCCCACCACAAGACCGGTTCTACCCTATGGTTGACCATCCCTCCGGAGGCCATCGTCTTGCTGCCTCGTGCAACGAGCTCGCAGCAGGCAGCCTGACTTGACGACAAGATATACTTGCGAGGCCGTTTTTGCGTCTGGCCTCGCTTCCTGACAGGCTTGTAGGTCTCAGGGAGTTCGCAACCCGACCGGCCGTTGCCGCGTCGGCTCGTCCGCCTTGGCGTTCAACGCTGCAGCCAGCCAGCGCCTTTCCTGATCGCATCGCCGTCGGCGTCGAGATCGGGCGCGGGGTTGCTCCGTCCCGTCGTAAGTCCACTGCCGTGCAGCGGATTTGCATAAAGCGGCATTGCTCCGTCGCGCGGGTGATTGACCTGCTCGACCAATCCCCGCGCGCGGACGTGTTCGCTTGTCAGCGCCTCGGCGGGAGAGAGCACTGGCGTGATCGGTATGTCATGTGCCAGCATTCGCGCGGTCAGTTCGTCACGCGTGTGCTCCATGCAGAAGGCGGCGAGCGCGTCGCGGTAGAGTTGCGAGCGTGCGCCATGGCTGGTGTGCCGGCTGTCGGGCGTCTCGCTTTCGTCGATCAGGTCGGGACGGCCGATCACCGTGCAGAAGCGGGCCCAGATGTGAGCTTCCAGCAGGGATACCGCCACTGCGCCATCCTTGACAGCGTATGTGGCATAGCGCGGGTTTCCACCGAACAGTTCCATGTCGGCAACATCGTCCCGACCCGAATACGCGCCCGCCAGCGCTGCCCCGGAGATGACGGCCGTCATGGTGTAGAGCGTGTCGAACATGGAGATGTCGAGGAACGTTCCCTCGCCGGTCCGCTGTCTCTTGTGCAGCGCGGTCAGGATGCCGATCAGGGCGAAGTTCGCCGCCGCGTAGTCGGCGGCCTGAAACTGCGGCACTGCAGGTATCTCGCCTTCCTTCCCAGGCGCGGCACCCATCACGCCGGTTACCGACTGCACCACAAGGTCGTGGCCGGGAATGCCTGCCAGCGGCCCGGTCTGGCCGTATCCGGTGACGGAGCAGTAGATGATGTCGGGCTTCAACCGGCGTGCGGTCTCGTAGTCGACTTCGAGGCGGGCCGGCACGCCGACGCGGAAGGATTCGATAACGACGTCCGCCTGCTCCATCAGCCGGTGGACGACGGCGCGGTCGACGGCGGTCTTCAGGTCGAGCGCGAGGCTGCGCTTGCCGCGATTGACGTTCTGGAAGTAGACGCCGGTCGTTGCGAAGTCGGGCGGATTGTGCCGCGACGGGTCTCCGGTTCCCGCCTGCTCGACCTTGATCACGTCGGCGCCGAAATCGGCGAGCATCTGGGTGCACCAGGGGCCCGGCAGCATGCGGCTGAAATCGAGCACGCGCAGCCCTTCTAGGGCGCCGGCTTTGGTCTTGGTCGTCATGGATGTCCTGCCTGTGCGATGGTCGATCGTCTCAGCCCGACAGCGGCATGCCGCCGCCGCGCGGGTCGGCGCCGCCTCTAAGCGCGCCGGTCGCTGCGTCACGCATCACGACGTGCGGACGGCCGGAGAAGAAGTCGTAGCTGTAGAGCGAGTGGCGGATCTCGTGGCCGAGATCGCGGAGTGCGGCAGCGGTCGAACGCGGAATTCGCGCCTCGAGGTCAATCGCCGGACCCTCGCAATGGATGCGCGGCACGGATACGGCTTCTGCCGGGCTCATGCCGAAATCGATGATGTTGCAGATCGTCTGGACCACGCCAGCGATGATGCCGTGGCCGCCGGGCGCGCCGACGGACATGACCGGCTGGTCGCCGTCGAAGAGCACGCAGGCCGCGAGCCCGTGCTGGCGCACGCGGCGCGGCGCGATCGAATTCGGGCCACCGGGACGGGGGTCGAAGAGCATCATGGCATCATTGTACATGAAGCCGAGGCCCGGCGTGACGACACCGGAGCCGAGCGCCAGCGTGTGCGTCATCGACACCGCGCTGCCGTCGTTCATCATCACGCTCAGATGGGTGGTGTCGCGGCCATCGGGAACGCGATCGTCCGCCTCGCTCGACAGCGAGCCGATCATGCGGCGCAGATCGTCGGCGCGCGCGTCCGAGGTCAGCCATTCGACAGGGCTGTCCACGAAGAGCGGGTCGCCGGTATGCGCCTTCCAGTCATCCAGGCCGAGCCGGATCGCGGATGCCAGCACATGCAGATAAGCGGCGGTGTTGTGGCCGAGCGAAGCGAGGTCGTAGCCGGAGAGGATGTTGAGGATGGAGATAACCGCGACGCCGGCGCCGGGTGGTGGCGGTCCTTCGATGCGGAGGCCCCGGTAGAAGCCGCGCACCGGCACGCGCCATTCCGCCTTCGCCTGGGCGAGATCGTCGAGCCCGATGAGGCCGCCATTCCTGGCCATGTCATCGGCGATGGCATGGGCCGTCTCGCCATCCACGAAATCGCGCGGGCCGGCTTGCGCCAGTCGTCGCAGCGTGCGGCCGTAGGCGCGCGTATCCATGCGCTCCCCGACGCCGAGCATCGCGCCGTCGCGCATGTACTGGGCGGCGCTCGCGGGCGTTGCCTGATGCCGCTTGATGCAATCGACGAAGCCGCCCACCTGACGCGTCCAGCGATCATGGACGTGGTGGTAGACGGGTGCTCCTTCGTCGGCGATGGCGATCGCAGGCTCCAGCAGCTCCGCCCAAGGCAGCGCGCCGAAGCGTTCGTGCAGCGCGGCCATGCCCTGGACCGCGGCGGGCGTGCAGATCGACTGGTAGCCTATCTCGTTGGCGCGATCCGACAGGATGAACCCGCCCCAGCTCGCGCGTCCCGCTATGCGCTCCTCGAACATGCCAGGCGTGGCGGCGAGCGGCGTGCGGGCGTAGAAATCGCAGACGACGGTCCGGCGCGTGGCGGCGTCGTGGATGGTGGCCGAGCCGCCGCCGCCGAGTCCGCACATCTGCGGATCGACAACGCCCTGCACGAAGGCTGCGGCAATGGCCGCATCTACCGCGCTGCCGCCGCGCGCAAGAATGTCGGCGCCGGCTTCCGCTGCAAGCGGCTGCGGCGCCGAGATCATGCCGCGCGTGGGAGGACCCACCCTCAGACCCTCTTGAAGAAGTCGAGCAGCATGGCGCCGAACCGCTCGGGATCCTCGACAAAATAATTGTGCGAGCAGTTCTCGAAGATGACGAGCTCCGACTGCGGGATCGCCGCATGGACCTCGCGAGCCATGCGCGGACCTGTGATCAGGTCATACTCGCCGCCATTTGATATCTGGACCGGACATTTGATCTGCGCGGCCAGGTCCGTGATGTCGAAGGCGCAATAGGCGTCAGCCAGGCGCTGGAAGTCCCGATTGTCCGGGAATGTCTGTTCCTGCGAGCGCGCCTTGCGTGCGCCCTCGACGATCTCGGGCCGCGTCGCGAAGCTCTCGGGCGTGTAGCACCAGTGCGTCACCTCCTCCGCCCAGAGCACGGGATCGATGGCGCGCAGGCGGACCCAAACGCCCATCAGGCTGACCAGGAACGCATCGGGCTTCAGGCAGGGTGAACCCAGGTGCAACGCGCGCACGCGATCGGGATGGCGGATCGCCATCTGCATGCCCACCAGTGCGCCCATGCCGCCGCCGGCAAGAATGCGGGCGCGCGGAATGTCGAGGTGATCGAGCAGTTCCACGAGATCGTCTGCCAGCACCGCCATATCGGTCGGCTTGTCCTCGGCCAGCGTACGGCCGATGTGGCGATGGTCGTGGCGGATGCAGCGATATTCGGCTGCCAGCAAGTCGCGCGCATGCACGAAGGCGCGCTCGGCACGCGCCCAGCCGGTGGTGATCAGCAGCGGCTCGCCAGCACCGACCTCCTCGTAGAACATCTCGACTTCGCTTAGCTGCGCCATTGGCATCGGGCGGATCCTCCTGCGGGTTCAGTTGGCCGACGGGGTCAGCGGTCGGCGAGGCTCGGGTCGAGGCGGTCACGAAGCCAGTCCCCGAGGATGTTGATCGACAGAACGGTGATCATGATGGCGATGCCGGGGAAGGTGGCGACCCACCAGGCCTGGCTGAGATAGCCACGGCCGGATGCCAGCAACCCGCCCCAGGATGGGACGTTCGGCGGCATGCCGACGCCGAGGAAGCTCAGCGCCGCCTCCAGCACGATCATCTGGGGGACCGCGGCCGACGCTACGACGATCAGCGGCGTCGCCGCGTTCGGCAGCATGTGGCGCAGGATGATGCGCAAATGCGACGCGCCCATCGTGCGTGCCGCCAGCACATATTCCGACCGCCTCAGACGCAGCGCCTCCGCGCGCGCCACGCGCGCATACATCGGCCATGTCGTGACGATCAGGACGGCAATGACGTTCGTGAAACCCTGGCCCAGCACGAACATGATGATGATGGCGAGCAGGATGAAGGGAAAGGCGAGCTGAATGTCCACGAGCCGCATCAGCACCTCGTCGACGAGACCGCCGAAATAGCCGGCGACGATGCCGATCGCGGTGCCGAGCAGCCCGGCACCGATCACCGAGACGATGCCGACGGTGAGCGAAATACGTGTGCCGTGCAGGATGACGCTCAACACGTCGCGGCCGGTCGCATCCGTGCCGAGCGCGAAGGCGGCGCCTTCATAGGAGGTCGCGCCGGGAGGCAGCAGATTGTCGAGAATGCTGCCGTTGACCGGATCATGCGGCGAGAGCACGCCCGCGAAGATGGCGACGAGCACGATGATCGCCAGCATAAGGCCCGCAAGCGCGACGAGCAGATTGCGGCGCAGCCAGCCGGCGCGTTTGCGAAACGGTGTGGGCGTCTCGATGCTAGCCATAACTGACCTGCGGGTCGAACCAGGCATAGGCGAGATCAGCGAGCAGGTTTGCGACGACGACCATAAGGGCGACGACGAAGACGCCGGCCTGCAGGATCGGGAAGTCGCGCTGGCCGATGGCCTGGATCATGAGGCGGCCGATGCCCGGCCAGGCGAAGATCGTCTCGGTGACGACCGCGCCACCCATCAGCAGCCCGAAGTCGATCGCCAGAACGGTGATGACGGGGATGGCGACGTTGCGCAGCGCGTGCCGGCGAAAGATCAGGGCGCGCGGCAGGCCCTTGGCGCGCGCTGTGCGGATATAGTCGCGCGAGGTGACCGTCAGCAGTTCGGACCGCACCAGCCGCGTCAGCCGCGCCAACGAAAAGAAGCCGAGCGTGATGGTCGGCAGGATCAGGTGCTGCCAGCTGCCGCTGCCGGCGGTGGGCAGCCAGTTCAGCTGAGTGGCGAAGACCAGCACCAGCATCAGTCCGAGCCAGAAGTTCGGGACGGACTGTCCGAGAAGTACCAGCGTCATGGCTGCGCGATCGACGAGGCTGCCGCGGCGCATCGCCGAGATAGAGCCGACGAACAGCGCGACGACGAGCGAGAACGCCATGGCGCAGAAGGTCAGCAGAAGTGTTGCCGGCAGGCGGTCGAGCACCAGTTGCAGCGCAGGCTGGCGCTGCCAGGGCGATACGCCGAAATCGCCGGTCAGGGCATCGCGCACGAAGGCGACATATTGCGTGACGAGCGGGCGGTCGAAGCCCAGTTCGGTGCGCAGCGCGTCCACGTCGCCCTGCGTCATGCCCGGCTGGATCATCAGCGTAACGGGATCGCCAAGCAGGCGCGCGAGGATGAAGATGACGGTGACCACGCCAAACACGACGATGGCGGCCGATATCAGACGGCGAAGAAGAAAGCGCGCCAATCATCTGCTCCGTGCGAGAAGGGCAAACGCCCCGGCCGCGAACCGACCGGGGCGTAGCACATCAATTGGCGGCCGGAGCCATGTCCTCGACGAAGAGGAAGTCGTCACCGCGCGCCTTCCAGGCGATGCGGTCGGATACGCCCCACAGCGAGAACGGCTCATAGAGGAACAGCATCGGCGCGTCGTCATGCACCAGGCCCGCCATCTCGCGCATCGCCACGCCGCGCGCCTCGTCGTCCGGGGCGGTCTCGGCCGCGCGGATCAGCTCGTCGACCTTCGGGTTGTTGTAGTGCTCCCAGTTCCAGTTGCGGTCGGAGACCAGGATGGTCGCAATCACGCGCTCCAGCGTCGGGCCGGCCTTGTAGTACATCAGGAACAGGCTGCCGAGATTGGCCTGTTTGTTGGTGAAGTCGAACAGCTTGCCGGCAAAGACGGACCATTCGTCCTGCTGGATCGTGGCGGTGATGCCGACCTTCTGCAGGTCGGCGGCGATGGCCTGCGAAAGGATGTCGCCCTGCGGGACGACACCCGTGGGGAAGTTGATCGCGAGTTGCATGTCGGTGACGCCGGCTTCTGCGAGCAGCGCCTTGGCCTTCTCGACGTCGTACTCATAGGGCTGAACGTCCGGGTTCCAGCACGAGGTCTCCGTCGGGCAAGGCTGGCCCATCACGCGGCCATAGCCGCGCAGAAGCCGATCCACGATCGCCTGCTTGTTGACGGCGTGGTTGATCGCCTTGCGAACCCGCACGTCCTGCAGTTCCGGCCGGTCCACGATGAGACCGCCCCAGATCGGCTGCACGGAGACGCTGGAGGCCTCGATGCGCGCAGCGGGCGCCTCCTCGACCTGGGTCGCCTGCAGCGGCGGAACGGTCGAGATGATGTCGGCCTCGCCATTCACGAGCGCTGCGATGCGGGTCGACGCCTCCGGGATCACCCAGAACACGACCTCGTCCGCACTTGGCGTGCCGAGCGCCCAATCGGCATTCGGCTTGAGGATGATGCGGTCGCCGCGGTTCCAGGTGTCGAGCACGTAGGCGCCCGTGCCGATCGGCTTGGCGGCAAAGCCCTGCTCGCCGACTTCCTGATAGTATTTCGGCGGGACGGGATTGAGGTAATCGGTGATCAGCGTCAGCGTCGCGGCATAAGGACCCTTGGTGATCAGGTCGACCGTGTGCTCGTCGACGATTTCGACGGCCGCGAACTCGTTGTAATAACTGGCGGCCTGCGAGGTATTGCGCTGCATCAGCTCGACCGTGAACTTCACCGACTCCGCCGTGAAGGGCTCGCCATTGCTGAAGGTCACGCCCTGGCGCAGGTTGAAGCGCCAGCGGGTATCGTCGACGCGCTCCCAGCTTTCGGCTAGCGCGGGCTGCACATTGCCTTCGGCATCGTGGGTGAGCAGCGGATCGAAGATATGACGATACACCCAGCGCTGATGCGTGTTGATGTTCTGGGTTGGATCGAGCGTATCCAGATCGAGATGGGTGGCGATCGTGACGGTGCCGAGCGGCGCGTTCTGGGCCTGCGCGCCCGCCATGCTTCCGATGACGGCGACCTGGGCAATCGTTGCTACGCAAAGCGCTTGTCTCAAGCGCCGGGAAATACCGAAAACGTCCTGCATTCACGTTCTCCTCTGTGTACGACCTTGGGTTGGGCCAGCTTGGTCGCCGCTCGAACAGGACGGTCTATCGCCGCCTTTACGATTGAGTTTGTTCCAACAAATATGGTACTGCAAGCAAATTCTCGCCTTGACCCGCATCGGGCGAGTTGGCATCCCTCATCAGAGGCGCCGCTTGATCAAAAACCAGAACCATCGCTACCGTGAGATCGCCAACCAGCTCTTCGCCGAGATCAGGGGCGGCCGCTTTGCGGTAGGCGACAGGATTCCGACAGAGCATGCGATCGCGCGCGATTTCGCGGTCAGCCGAAACACCGCGCGCCATGCCGTCCAGGAGCTCGAGCGCCTGGGCCTTATAACAAGGCGCCGCGGCGCGGGTTCGGTCGTGGTGAAGACCGATCCGAAGCCTGCCTTCGTCTCTTCCGTCGCCAGCATAAGCGACCTTCTGCAATACGTCGCCAACACGCGCATTTCGCTGACGCGCGTGCGCAAGGCGATTGCACTACCGGCCGTCGATGGCGTCCTCATGCCCAAGCGTCCGCAGGACTGGACCCATGTCGAAGGCCTGCGCTACGTCCTTGGCGCGGACGATCCAACCTGTGCCACCGACATCTTCCTGCATCCCGACGTGGCCGACATTGCTAACGATATCGGACAGCGCGCGATGCCCGTCTACCGGCTCATCGAGGAGCGGCACAATCTGGTGATCCACTCGATCGTCCAGACCATTGAAGCCGTGGTGATCGACGGCGACGAGGCCGAGGATCTGCGGGTCCGCGAAGGATCCGCCGGCCTGAAGGTAATCCGCGCCTACACCGATTTTTCGAGCCGGCTCGTCGAGATCGCCGTCAATGTCTATCCGGCAGCCAACCTCAGTTACCGGATGACGATCCTCAGGAGCCTCGAAGCAGCTCATCCAGAACCGCGAGTTTCTTGACAAACTTTGGCGTTTGTCCCTACAAATTCGAAGGATTTCGATGAGGGACCGGATGCCGCGCGATCTGCCCATTTCGTATACAATGCATACTGATCATTGCTCATCAGTGCGGCACGCCGCGTGAGCGACCTGCTTCGGGTCGAGGGCCTGTCCACCCATTACCATACCCGCCGCGGCCTTCTGCGCGCGGTCGACGATGTGAGCTTCTCGATCAAGGCAGGCGAGACGGTGGCCGTCGTCGGCGAGAGCGGCTCCGGCAAGAGCGTCACGGCGCTTTCGATCCTGGGACTCGTGCCCAGCCCGCCGGGCGAGATCGTCGGCGGTGCGATCCATTTCGAAGGCCGCGACCTGCTGACGCTTTCCGACAGTGAAATGGAGGCCGTCAGGGGCAACCGCATCGGCATGATCTTCCAGGAGCCGATGACGTCGCTCAATCCGACGCTGACGATTGGCCTGCAGTTGACCGAAGGCATGATGCACCATCTGCGCCTGACTCAGGCCCAGGCGGACACGCGCGCAGCCGACCTCCTGAAATCGGTCGGCATCTCGGAGGCCAGGGGGCGCCTGAAGCAGTTTCCGCATCAGTTCTCCGGTGGAATGCGCCAGCGCATCATGATCGCGATCGCCTTGGCCTGCGACCCTGCCCTCATCATCGCCGACGAGCCGACGACGGCACTGGACGTCACGATCCAGTCGCAGATTCTTTCCGTCCTCAAGCGGCTGACGCGCGAGACGGGCACGTCGGTCATGCTCATCACGCACGATCTCGGCGTGGTCGCACGCATGGCCGACCGGGTGAATGTGATGTATGCGGGTCGCATCGTGGAGAAGGGCGCCTCGCGCGACGTCTTCGCCAATCCGCGACATCCCTATACGCGTGGGCTTCTTGCCTCGGTACCGCGCCTTGGCGGTGGGGTCACGGGACGGCTGGTGCCGATTGAGGGCAGCCCGCCCGACACGACACGACTGCCGCCGGGCTGCGCGTTCCGGCCACGCTGTCCGCTCGCCGTCGAGCGTTGCGCGGTGCAGGTGCCGCCGCTGGAGCCTGCGGCGGGCGATCATCCCGCCGCATGCTGGGTCGAGAACGGAAGCGCGCGGGCCGTGGAGCAGGTCGCATGAGCGACCGGCACCAGGCTCCGCTGCTCGCGGTGCGCGGGCTTGTCAAGCGTTACCCGCTCGGCGGCGGTTTCTTCACCCGCGACGAACGCGTCGTGCATGCGGTTGAGGATGTGTCTTTCGATGTCGCATCCGGCGAGACGCTGGGCCTCGTCGGCGAAAGCGGATCCGGCAAGAGCACGATCGCCAAGCTGATCGTGCGGCTGGAGCGCCCCACCGCAGGCGAGATCGTCTTCAACGGGACCGACGTAGCCCAGGCTGGCGAGAGCGCTCTCAAGGACTACCGCCGCCACGTCCAGATGATCTTCCAGGACCCCTATTCCTCGCTCGATCCCCGGATGCGCGCCGGCGCGATCATAGAGGAGCCGATGGTCATCCGCGGGGTGGCGAGCGCCGAGCGCAGCCGCCGCGTGAGCGAGTTGCTCGACCTCGTCGGCCTGCCTGCTTCCGCGCGCGACCGCTTCCCCAACGAATTCTCAGGCGGCCAGCGCCAGCGCATCGGCATCGCCCGGGCGATAGCGCTCAATCCGCGTCTGGTCATTGCAGACGAGCCGGTCTCGGCGCTCGACGTGTCGATCCAAGCCCAGGTGGTGAACCTTCTGCAGGACCTGCAGGCGGAGCTCGGGCTGTCCTACCTGTTCGTTGCGCATGATCTGGCAGTGGTCCGCCATATCGCACATCGCGTGGCGGTCCTCTATCTCGGCCGCATCATGGAACTCGCGCCCGCAAGTGCGCTCTACGATCACCCTCTGCACCCCTACACGCGCGCGCTCATGGACGCCGTTCCCGAGCCCGACCCCGTGCATGAGGCCGGCCGCGCCTTTGCCGCCATCGAAGGCGAGATCCCGAGTGCCGTGTCGCCGCCGCCAGGCTGCGTGTTCTCGACGCGCTGCCCCATGGCGAGCGACGAGTGCCGCCGCATCGTGCCGCCCGTCGAAGAAAAGGCACCTGGTCATTACGTGGCGTGCATCAAGGTCCCGGCCCATCGAAGTCCAGCGTCATGAGCGATACGAGCAACTGCTTTGGCAGGTCCTTTGTCATTTGACCGAACATTTTTAGCCCTTGATCGGGGGCCGCCCCATCAATTTGCCCGAAAGTTTGTATGGACAATTCGGAGTAGGGCTTCCTATAGTTCCGCGACAGCGTAGAGGACCGGCGATGAGCGAAGACGGCATCCACCCCATCCTCCTTGAAATCATCAAGGGTGCGATCCGGTCGTCTCAGAGCGAGATGGCGGCCCTGCTCGACAGGACGGCGATGTCGCCCTTCATCCGCGAGAAGAAGGACTATTTCATCGGCTTGTTCGACGCGTCCGGACGCCTCGTCCACAGCGCCGGGCTCCCGCTTATGGGAAACGTCATCAAGCCGATCCTCGATACGTTCCCGATGAGCGAGATCGATGAGGGCGACATCTTCTGGTACAATGATTGCTACGGTTCGGGTGGTGGCGTATCGCACACTCCCGACCAGGTGATCGTTGCGCCGGTCTTCTGCGACGGCAAGGTCGTCGCGTTCTCCCAGACCTGGGCGCACTTCAACGACATCGGCGGCCTTCGGCCCGGCACTTTGTCTCCCGATGCCGACAACATCTTCCAGGAGGGCACGATCGTGCCTCCCGTCCGACTGTTCGCGGCCGGCAGGCAGAACACCGACGCGGTTGCCATCTTCGCTGCCAATTCGCGCTTTCCGGACATGGTGCGCGGCGATCTGCGCGCGCTGGTCGCCGCAGTACGGCTCGGCAAGCGGCGCATTGAGGAGTTGTTCAAGCGCTATGGCGGCGAGACGATCCTGTCTGCCTTCGCCGAATCCGAGCGCCAGTCCGCCGACGTCGTTCGCCAGCGGCTGGCCGAACTGCTGCCCGCCGGAAAGCACGCCTTCACCGACCGTGTCGACACCGATGGCCACGGGAACGGCCCATTCGCCGTCGCCTTCGAACTGGAGCGCGCGGAAGATGGGACCATGGTGCTCGACGCCACCCGCAGCGCCGACCAGTCGCCCGGCCCGATCAACTTCCTGATGAGCCCGTCGGTGCCGGCCATGACGATGGGGCTTTTTGCGGCTCGCAACGACCCGACGCTGCTGATCAACCAAGGCCATATCGAGACGATGTCTGAGGTCAAGCTCCGGCCGGGGAGTATCCTCAAGCCGCGCTTTCCCGCCCCGCTCGGCCTTCGCGGCACGACCTTCGTCAAGGTGCAGCAGGCCATGATGGGCCTCGTCAACGCCGCGACGTCCGGCGCCGCGCTTGCGGCCAACAATGCCTATTCCATCTACTACATGAGCGGCCTCGACCAGGACGGCCACCAGTTCCTTCTCAGCGACGGCCTCGCCGTCGGATATGGTGCCCGGCCCACAGCCGACGGCGTCGATGCGATCTATTTCGTCGGCCAGGAAAACTATCCGGTCGAGTTCATCGAACTGGGCTTCCCGATCGAGATTCTCGAATATGGTCTGCACGCGGATTCCGGCGGCCCAGGCCTCAATCGCGGCGGCTGCGGCATCGTGCGTGAGGTGCGCACGCTGGTCGACAACACGCGTGTCTCGGTACGCATCGAGGGCACGGTAAATCCGCCCTGGGGCACCAATGGCGGACAGGCCGGCCGGCCCGGCCGCATCCGCGTCAACCCCGGCACGGCGGACGAATACGAGCTGCCGCCCATCAAGGATGGCGTGATCCTCAACAAGGGCGACGTGGTGCGCATCGAAACCGGTGGCGGCGGCGGCTGGGGCAATCCGTTCGATCGTGATCCGGGGTTGGTCGCCGACGACGTCGCGGAACTCATGGTGACGGTGGAGGGAGCGCTCCGCGACTACGGCGTTATCATCGATCCCGAGACGTTCGACGTCGACCTCGACGCCACCGCAGCGCGCCGAAAGGCGCATCGGCCGGATGCGAAGCTCTTCCACAACGGCGCCTATCGCGACGCGATGGCGTGACGGGACAGGATAAGGAACGACCATGATGATGCGCAGCCGAAGCCAGGTCACCAAGTCCGAGGTGGCGGTTCGCGGCGGAGTCGTCTCCACGCAGCACCCGCTTGCCAGCGAGGCCGGCGCCCGCATCCTGCAGCAGGGCGGCAATGCGATCGACGCGGCGGTGGCCGCAGCCGTCGCGGTCACGGTGGTCGAGCCGATGATGAGCGGCATCGGCGGTGGCGGTGCGATGGTAGTGCACGACCCGGCCACCGGCAGAGACGTCGCGATCGACTTCCTGCCCCGCGCGCCGGGCAAGGCCACGGCGGACATGTACGAGCTCGACGCGGCGCGTGCCGGCGTAGGCATGTATGAGTGGCCGGCCGTCGTCGGCGACGCCAATTTCGTCGGTCCGCGATCGATCGGCGTGCCGGGAACGATCGCCGGTCTCTGCCTCGCGCACAAGCGCTGGGGGCGCCTGAGCCTTGCCGACGTGCTCGCGCCGGCGATCGAATATGCGCATGGCCACGTCGTCGACGGCTACATCACGGCGATCACCGCAGGCATGGCGAGGCGCCTGCGCGAATACCCGGAAGCCGCCTCCATCTTCCTGCCGGACGGACTTCCTCCGGCAGCCCCCGTTCGCGTCTACATGCCCGTCGAACCGCTTCGCCAGCCGGATCTCGCGCGCACTCTCCAGCGCATCGCGGACAACGGACCGGACGAGTTCTACCACGGCGAGACCGCGCATCTGCTGGTCGCCGAGATGGAGCGTAGCGGCGGACTTATCACGGCGCAGGACCTCGCCAGCTACCGCCCCGTGGTTCACGAGGAGACGCGCAAGGCACAGTACCGCGACTATACGATTTCGGGGCTGCCGAGCCCATGCGGCGTAAACACCGTCATCGAGACGCTGAACATCCTAGAGCGCTTTGACGTCGGCGGTATCGGCCGCGACAGCGTCGAGGGCCTGAACCTGATGGCGCAGGCCCAGGCGCTCGCCTTCCAGGATCGCTTCGCCTATCTCGCCGATCCGGCTGGGCAGACGATCCCCGACGAGATCCTGATGTCGAAGGCCTACGCGGCGGAGCGCGCGAAGCTGGTCGCCCTCGACCGCAAGATCGACGTCGGCCCCGGCGATCCGGGTGCGTTTTCCGCAGAAGACAGCGGTACGCCGCAGGACAGGTCCTGCACGACGCATCTCGGTGTCGTCGACAAGGACGGCATGATGGTTTCGCTCACCAATACGGTCGGCGACCTGTGGGGCTCGTTCACCGTCGCACGCGGCACCGGCGTGTTGCTGAATGACGGCATGATCTGGTTCGACCCCGTGCCCGGCCGCATCAATTCGGTGGCGCCCGGCAAGATGCCGCTATCCGCGATGTCCAACGTGCTGGTGCATCACAAGGGGCGGCCGGCGATCACCATCGGCGCGCCGGGCGCGCGCAAGGTGATGACATCCGTTATCCAGTCTCTGGTGAACGTCATCGATCATGGCATGAGCCTTCAGGACGCCATCGGCGCGCCGCGCATCCATTGCGAGAAGGACAAGATCCTCGCCGACAGCCGACTGCCTGAGGACCGGCTGCAGGCGCTCGAAGCCATGGGCTATCCGGTGCAGCGCTCGGAGGAGACCTTCATGAACTCGAACTTCGCGCGTCCGGTCGGTGCGCTGGTCGATGGCGACGGCATCGTGCGCAGCGGCGTCGATGTGCTGCGTCCGGCGACCGCGGTCGGCGTGCCGGCATGAGCGGCGCGAAACAGCGAGAGGGACAGGCACGGTGAACGAGTTTTCGACAGCCAGCGGCGGCGAGGAGCCGCGCCGGATCCTGACCGTCGCCATCGACGTCGGCGGCACCTTCACCGACGTGACGCTCGTCGATCGCGAGACCGGCGAGAGCTGGAAGGCCAAGACCGCGACCACGCCGCCCGATTTCGAGACCGGCTTCATCGAAGGGATCCGCAAGGTGCTGGTGGTGGCCGGCCGCGACCCGCGCGAGATCGCTCAGGTCGCCCACGGCACCACCGTCGCCACCAACGCGATCCTCGAAATGCGCGGCGCGCCGGCCGCCCTCATCACCACGCGCGGCTTCAGGCACGTGGTCGAGATCGGTCGGCACGACATCCCCCGCAAGGCGAACTTCTATTCCTGGGTGAAGCCCAAGCGACCCGTACGGCCTTCGAACGTCTTCGAGGTGTCCGAACGCATCGCAGCCGGCGGCGCGGTGGAAACCGTGCTCGATGAGGGCGAAGTCCGCGAGGCGGCGCGTCGCATCCGTGCCAAGGGCATCCAAGCGATCGCGATCTGCTTCCTGCACTCCTTCACCAATTCCGCCCATGAGCGCCGCGCCCGCGAGATCGTGCTCGAGGAACACCCGCAAGCGCTGGTCTCGATCTCGGCGGAAGTGCTGCCGGTCTTCCGCGAATTCGAGCGCAGCATGGCGACCATGCTCAATGTCTACGTCATGCCGCTGGTGGCGACCTATGTCGCGAAGCTCGACGCCGAATTGAAGAAGGCCGGCATCACCGCGCCGCTCTTCCTGATGAAATCGAGCGGAGGCGTCACGGGCGCGGCGACGATCCGGCGCGAGCCTATCCAAACTGCCCTTTCGGGACCCGCGGCCGGGATCGTCGGCGCCATCTACGAGGCCGGCCGCGCCGGCCATTCCAACGTCATCACCGTCGACATCGGCGGGACGTCGGCCGACATCTGCCTGATCCGCGATGGACGACCGGAGCTGACGACCAAGAGTCAGATCGGCGAATGGCCGATCCAGCTTCCCATGGTCGACATCCACACGATCGGCGCCGGCGGCGGGTCGATCGCGCGCGTCAATGCGTCCGGCGCTCTGACGGTCGGGCCGGAAAGCGCAGGCGCCCTGCCCGGTCCGGTCTCCTACAGCCGGGGCGGCACGGAGCCGACGGTGACCGACGCGCATCTGGTGCTCGGCCACCTGCCGGAGCGCCTGCTGGCCGGCGAGATGAAGATCGACATCGAAGCGGCGCGCCGCGCCATCGAGGAGAAGATCGCAAGGCCGCTGGGGCTCTCGGTCCACGAGGCGGCCAAGGGCATCCTGCAGGTCATCAACAACAACATGCTCGGCGCCATCCGCGTGGTGTCAGTCGAACGCGGGCTCGACCCGCGCGATTTCGCGCTGCTGCCGTTCGGCGGCGCCGGGCCGATCCATGGCAGCGATCTCGCGCATCTTCTCGGCATCGGCACCGTGGTCGTTCCGCCCTCGCCCGGCGTGCTGTCGGCCATCGGCCTGACCGTCTCGTCGCTGCGCAACGAGTTCAGCCGCACGCGGCTGCAGAATGCCGACAGCATCGACACCGACCTCGTTACGCGCGATTTCACCCAGCTCGAGGCCGAGGCGCTGGCCTGGCTGAACGAAGAAGAGGTGCCAGAAGGCGGCCGCACGATCGAGTGGGAAGTCGCCATGCGCTACCGGCACCAGGGATTCGAGCTCAACGTTCCGTGGACAAGCCGCCGGGTCGATGCCGACGCCCTGCGCCAGGCGATCCAGGGCTTTCACCGGCTGCACGAGCAGCTCTATTCCTTCGCCCAGGAAGACGCGCCGGTCGAGATCGTCACCCTTCGCGTGACGGCCAGGGGCGACCTGCCTGCACCGCGCAGCGTAAAGCTGACGGGCGGCAAGCCCGCCTCGGAGTGCATCATCGCCAGGCAGGATATCTACGTCGAAGGCCGCATGGTCGACTGCCCCGTCTACGATCGCACCGCGCTCGCGCCCGGTGAGGCGGTCGCCGGACCGGCCCTGCTCCAGCAACTGGACACCACCATCGTGCTCGAGCCCGGCGATGTCGCCACCGTCCACGAATACGGATCGCTGATCGTGTCGATCGCTAATGGCTAGGAGCACGGCATGAAGCGGACGCTTTATACGACTGGCTGGAAGAGCGAGAAGGAATTCGCCTATTCCCGCGCCATCCGCGCCGGTGGCTTCGTCTTCGTCTCTGGCACGACGGGTTTCGACTACGATCGAAATGTTATGCCTCAGGATCCAGCGCAGCAGACGGAAGCCGCGCTTCGCAACATCGATAAAGCGCTCCGCGAACTCGGCAGCGATCTTTCAGGTCTGGTGCAGCTCACGACCTACTACACGGATGACGCGGACTGGCCAGCCATCGGCGGGGTGATCGGCCGCGCCCTGGCCGACATCCGCCCAACCAATTCCGCGATCCGCACCGGCCTGATCAGCCCTGCAATGAAGGTCGAGATCTCGGCCATGGCCGTGGCCACCGACGACTAGAAGGCCACGCCCTGCAAGTACCAGCGGCACTTGACCGCCTCATCATCGCGGTCTGCTCCTCGGCCACGTGGCTCGAGATTTGCTGTCCACAATACGCCATGTTTCCCGGTCTGCTCACGCGTTGACGCAGGCGCATCGGGAACAGTCCTACAGACCTTTGCACTGATGGGCAGCTTCGATCTGATCTGACGATCCCGGAAAGTTCAGACGATGCCAGTCGCCGAGCCTTGGTCAAGCTCACCTTCGTCGTTGATGGCGGAACTGTCCAATTGGTCAAGCTCCACAGGGCCACGCGGCACTAGGCTGGACCAGAGGACGAGCAACAACGTGTTGCAGGACTAGCTGAGCCGGTGGAGGGCGGCATACTGAAGGCACTCCCTCAGCGAGGCCTGATGCACCTCCAGCGCTCTCGGCGTCATGTCCATATTGAGGCGTCCATCGGGATCCTCGCCATAGTATCTCAACTCGCCCGCTTTCAGCTCCAAGATGAGTGCCTCCAGTGCCCGCGCCTTGGCCTACTAATCAGCGTCTCCAATCATCGACCACCTCCATCATTCCCGATATGTTTCCTCACGAAGCGCTGCAATGCAAAGCGCCTTCCACTGAGACATTGGGGGAGCAACGTGGGGAAGCGCTGCTTAGCGTAGATCGCCTAAAGCCCTGAAAATGCTGGACAATATGGGAGAAAAAGGCTGCTGGCGGAGAGGGAGGGATTCGAACCCCCGATGGGCTTGCACCCATGCCGCATTTC
>VFQU01000155.1_pt1 | contig 83163 bp, 81 predicted proteins | sample 3512311 | NCBI WGS metagenome assembly VFQU01 (sample SAMN10412377, study PRJNA504923) | tailings metagenome | isolation source: Relicate 3 Philex TSF3 active mining site | place: Philippines: Tuba, Benguet | collected 2017-08-29
ACGACGAGGGTGTGACCGACGTCGCCGACATGAAGAGAAAGCCGGAACGGCGTCGAGCCCTCCGTCCTGCCATAGAGCAGTGGGGGTGCGCCGAAATGCTCGTCGCGTTCCGGCCCCGCCCATACGGCCGAAAGCGGAACCATATGGGCAAGGTTGAGGGTGGAGAGCGGCGGCTGCCGCACATTGGCATAGGTGTGGCCGGGCAATGAGCCGAACCATGCCTCCACCGCATTGATGGTCTCGGGCAGAGCCGTGAAGTCCCGCGACTGGATGACCTTCTCGACCAGCCGGAGCTTTTCGGCCGCGCGTGCCAGATCGCGGTCCCAGACGGTCACCGTGGCGGTGACGAAAGCCTCGCCGACATCGTCGGTGCCAAGCTCCTGCAAGGCCATGTCGGCGTCGGCCGCCTTGTTGGCCGCGTCGCTGTCGAGCAGCGTCGACGCCTCGTTGGTCATCACCTCCTTGAGAATGGCGGCGACTGACTTGCGCTTGGCGAACCATTGCCGGCGGATTCTGGTCAAGAGGCGTGTGGCGTCGGTCTTGTCGAGCAGGATCGCGCGGGTCGACCAGCGATAGGGGAACGCCAGCCGGTTTAGCTCGTCGAGTACGCCGGGAAAGGTGACGCTCGGAAAGCCATTGATGGTGAGCGTGCGCAGGTAGTGTTCGCCCAGCCGCGGTTCGAGGCCGCCCGTCAGCGGCTCATCGATCAGGATCGCGTCGAGATACATCGGCGTTTCTGGCACCCGCACGCGCTGGCCGCGGGTCGAGATGGTCGAATGGAGGTAGGTCAGGGTCTCGAAATCATCGAGCCAGGCCACTTCGGGCACGAAGCCTTCGACGAGCTGGAGCATGCGGTTGGTGCGGTCGACGAAGCCGTCGAGCAATTCCCAGGGATCGACGCCGGTCTGTGCCTTGCCCTCATAGAGCCAGGCCTCGACGCGGCTTGCTTCCTCGGCGGGCGGCATCCACAGGAAGGTGAGGAAGTAGCGGCTCTCGAAATGCACGCCCTGGGCCTCGAACTGCTCGCGGCGTTCGAGATCGACGAGGGCTGACGCCTCTTCGGGAAAGCGGCTGTCGGGATAGGTGGTGGCCTCAAGACGCTGGGCTTCGACGAACACCGCCCAGCCGGAACCGAGGCGCCGCAGCGCATTGTTGAGCCGCGCGGTTGTGCCGACCAGCTCGGCAGGCGTTGCGGAATCGAGGTCGGGGCCACGAAAACGCGCCGTGCGTTGGAAGCTGCCGTCCTTGTTCAGCACCACGCCGGGGGCTACGAGCGCCGCCCAGGGCAGATAGTCGGCAAGACGGGCACTGCGATTGCGGTATTCGGCAAGGTTCATCATGGCGGCATCTCAGGAGCGAAAGAATGGGGGGTAACGGAGGTGCCGGCGGGTCACGTCCATGAACAGGGCGTCCCGCCGCGCCGCCCAGACGGCGGCGAAATGGCCGAGTGCCCAGATGACGAGGCCGGCGATCCAGAGCCGCAGGCCGAGCGCCATGGCCGCGGCGATCGTGCCATTGGCGACGGCGACGGCGCGGGGTGCGCCGGCCAATAGGATCGGTTCGGTCAGGGACCGATGTACCGGCGCGAAGAAGCCGCGGATCTCCTCCATCAGACGAGCGCCCCGCCGCCGAAGGAGAAGAAGGAGAGGAAGAAGGAGCTGGCGGCGAAGGCGATCGAGAGGCCGAAAACGATCTGGATCAGGCGGCGGAAGCCGCCCGAAGTGTCGCCGAAGGCCAGGGTCAGGCCGGTGATGATGATGATAATGACGGCAATGATCTTGGCGACCGGGCCCTCGATGGATTCGAGGATGCTCTGTAGCGGCGCCTCCCAGGGCATGGAAGAGCCCGCGGCATGGGCGGCCGAGGTCAGGGCGAGTGTCGTGAAAGCGACGGCTCCGACGGTCAGGAGGTGTCGGCCGAAACGGATACGGAGTGCAGGCATGGCGGGTCAGTCCTCGTTGGGGTGGGTTGCAGGGGTGATGCGGTAGTCGCCGTCCGGACCGAGACCCTGCACGGCGGAAAGCTCGGCGAGGCGGCGGGAGGCGCCGCGGCCGGAGAGCACGGCGACGACGTCGATCGTCTCGGCGATCAGCGCGCGCGGGACGGTGACGACGGCTTCCTGGATGAGCTGTTCGAGACGGCGCAGTGCGCCGATGGCGGAGCCCGCATGGATGGTGCCGGCGCCGCCGGGATGCCCGGTTCCCCAGGCCTTGAGCAGATCGAGCGCTTCGGCCCCACGCACCTCGCCGATCGGGATGCGGTCTGGCCGCAGGCGTAGCGAGGAGCGCACCAGTTCGGAGAGCGTGGCGATGCCATCCTTGGTGCGCATCGCCACCAGATTGGGGGCGCTGCACTGGAGCTCGCGGGTGTCCTCGATCATGACGACGCGGTCGGCTGTCTTCGCCATCTCGGCGAGTAAGGCATTGGTGAGCGTGGTCTTGCCGGTAGAGGTGCCGCCGGCGACGAGGATGTTCTTTCGGCTCGCTACCGCGTCGCGGAGCACCACGGCCTGGCCGCCACTCATGATGCCGGCGGCAACATAGTCGTCGAGGGTGAACACGGCGATCGCCGGCTTGCGGATGGCGAAGGCCGGTGCGGACACGACGGGAGGAAGGAGCCCTTCGAACCGTTCGCCGCTTTCCGGCAGCTCCGCCGAGACGCGCGGGCTCCCGGCGTGGACCTCGGCGCCGACATGGTGGGCGACGAGCCGGATGATCCGTTCGCCATCGGCCGGTGCCAGAATCTCACCCGTATCGGCGAGGCCCTCGGCGAGCCGGTCGATCCAGAGCCGCCCATCGGGATTGAGCATCACCTCGACGATGCCGGCGTCGTCCAGGAACCGGGCAATTGCGGGGCCGAGGGCTGTGCGCAGCATGCGCGTGCCGCGTGTCGTTGCCTGAGATTGCCGGCTGGAAGGCGTCACGATCGTCCCCTTGCAAGCAGGGCTCCGTCATGACGGCCCTGGATCGGGGATGATTAAGAGAACCGGAAAAAGTGCTTTGGCAACAATGATTTGATCGTAGGAGGGGTGTGGAGAAAAGCGGCGAACAAATGTCGGATTCGGCAGTCTTCTGTTGTCGTCAGATGCCGCCGAAATCGCCCATCGAGTTCGTTGAAACGCAGTGGACCAATTGGAGTCAGTCCGCCTTCATACCCTCAAATAGCGATCATGCGATTGAGCACCTATGGGATCCGTCGACCGCCATTGACCCCATTTGAGCCATTTTGCCTGCGCCCGTGATTTCTGAAAAGCAGGCGCTACTCGCGCCGCCACCTTTTGGCCTCGTGAGGGATGGGTGCGAGTTCTCCAGTGCCCATACTTGATCATCCCGGCGGGCAGGTTGGGAGAGGTTGATGAATGCGCCCGCCGGAATGAACCTCACGCCCGATGTGTCAGGCTCTCGAAGAGCCTGGCGACAGCTTCCGCGCCGGGGTCTACGTGTCCTTCAAGTTGGTCTGCCCTGATGTAGGTCGCTCTACCTGCATTGGCCCTGGACAGCGTAGCGGTGCGATTGGCTCCGTCCCTTGCGGCGACTGCGGCATCGGCGATTCCTCTCGGCAGGGCCTCGAGAGCGGGGAGCAGCGCATCCACCATAGTCCGATCGCCCGGCTGTGCGCCGCCAACTTCCTGCAGTCTTGCCAACCCTGCGACGAGCGCACTGGTCAGTCCATGGCCGTTCGTCGCTGCCTCTCCTGCGGCGGAAAAGAAGATGGCGAGCAGCACGCCCGAAGAACCACCCATGGTCTGGCTGAGCTCCTGCCCCACCGCGCGATAAAGCTGAGCATGATCGGCGAGCGGCAATTGATCGATCTTGCCAAGCAAGGCCCGGGCCGCAACGGCCAGCGTGGTTCCAGTGTCGCCATCGCCAGCCTTGGCATCGAGCGCGTTGAGATCGGCTTCGGCGGCAATCAATGCCGCGCAGCAACGGCGGAGCAGCGCCTCGGTCACAATGTCGGCCGAAGGCGTCGACCGTATGGGCGATAGTCCTTCGGGCACGGACACGGTATGCGGCGCTGCAAATGGCTTGAGTCCCGGCCAGGCACGGAGTGGCGTCGGCGCGACCAACAGGGTTTCATCGGCGTCATCGAGTGCGTAGAGCGTCAGCGAAAAGCCATGCATATCGAGTGCCGTCATCATCGCGGCCGGCCCGACAATATGGGAGATATCGGGCCCGATGACCGACTGTCGAAGATCGTTGGCCAGGATTGCCATCTCGAGTTCAGTCGTGGCCCCAAGGTTGTTGAGCAGCGCGGCGTAACGGCCGCTCCGCATCCGGGGCTGCAACCTGGCGACGGCATCCGCCATGGCCTGGCGCGCACCTGCAAAAGCAATGCGCGCGGCCCCGGCCTCACCATGGATGCCCAGCCCCAGTTCGATCTGACCGGATGGAATCCTGTCTTCCTTATGCGAACCCGGCACGGTGCAGGTGTCGAGCGACAGGCCGATGCTCATGATGCTGGCGACCGCCCGGCGGGCCGCCGCCGTGACGGTATCGAGGTCACCACCCTGCTCGGCAGCTGCCCCCGCCAGTTTGTGGACGAACAGCGTCCCGGCCACGCCGCGTGGCCTCGCGAGATCGGGGAGGGCAATATCGTCCTGAACGATCACCATGTTGACCTTCTTGCCCAGCGCACGAGCTCGCTCGGCGGCAAGGCCGAAATTCAGCCGGTCGCCTGTGTAGTTCTTGACGATGAGCACGCAGCCTGCCTCGCCGGTTGCAGCCAGGATTGCGGCCAGCACGGCTTCGACTGAAGGCGACGCGAAGATTTCGCCGCACACGGCCGCCGTCAGCATGCCAGGGCCAACAAAGCCGGCATGAGCCGGTTCATGGCCGGACCCGCCGCCCGAAATCACCGCCACGCGGGAACGGTCCCAGTCGGCGCGCATGACGACCTTGATGAAGGGATAGCCATCCAGCCTGACCAACTGGCCGCCGGACGCGGCGATCAGCCCATCCAGGGCCTCCTGAACGATGTCTTGCCTGGCGTTGATGAACTGAGCCATCTGTCGTCTCCGGAGTTGCGAAACGCTCGCCGGGCGCGGGGAGGTCGCGCCCGGCGAGGTGAGGTGCGCGCCGTATCGGCGCGACCGTCAGTTGATCACGTTGTTATAGAAGTTCGCTTCCACATCGGCCATGTCGATGGCCGCGAGATCGTCGGGCAACGCATAGGCATCGGCGTCGCCATGGACCTTGGCCTTGTCGAAGTCGTTGGCCCCGGCAATGAACTCGTTGGTCACATAGCGGGCCGTATCGATATCGATGCTGGATTGGCCGATCGTCTTCAGGATCTTGAAGAAGTCGTCCCAGGCCGGGATATTGTGCTCTCCCCACCCTGCCCGTGTGGCGATGTCGCCGCTGAACGTGCGGTGAATCTGCATGAGGCTTTCGAGCCCCGCACGCGCGCCATAATTAGCCTTGGTCGAGGGCAGCGCCTTGAACACGATGTCGGCAGCGGCGCGCGGATTGCGCTCGGCAAATTCGCTGCCCATGGCCCAGCCGCGCAGATACTTCTTGAGAAACTCCAGACGTTCCGGGTCCTCGAGATCGGCCCGCCGCACCACCAGCGAATTGGACGGCAACGGCGAACCGCGCATGCCCAGCCAATAGTCGAAATCGAGGCTTTTGGAGCCGAGGTCCGCGCGCAACCCTTCCCAGGCGAGGCACGCATCGCCCTGTCCGCTGGCCAGAGCCGTCGTCCAGGTCGGCCAGCCGGCTTCAAGATACTTGATCTTGGTGTGATCGACACCGAGCGCGGCGAACATCGGATCGCAGATCGATTGCCAGGCGGCGGAGCCGAGCAGCAGGGTCTTGCCCTCGAGCTGTTTTAGATCAGTGACACCCTCGCCCTTGCGGAACGCAATATTGAACAGATCGAGGAAGCCGCTACCATAGACCGAGACCAGATCCATGCCGGCATTGACGGCGAAGGACAGGACGCCCGGCGCCGGGAAGCCGATATCGGCCTGCTCCACGGCGAGGAACTTCACCACGGCCGTGCCGTCGGACGGACCCGGCTGCATAGCCGTTTCCACGCCCAGATCACCAAAATATCCCAGCACCTTGGCGATCCAGTAGGGGTAGTCGTCCATCACCTCGACCGTGCCGCGCGGCGAAATCCACACGAACGGATCGTTGTAGGGTTTCGCCAGCGCCGGGGTGGCCGTGAGCAGGCCGCTGCCCAGGATTGTCGTCGTTACCAGTCCACCGGCGCCGACCTGCAGCAGCCGACGACGCGTCATCATGTGGTGAGCCATCAGCTCTCCTCCCATTGTGGTTGGCCGCAAGTGTTGGAATTGGCGGGACGAACGCGGCGTTTCGCCCCGTTTTCGGTCAGCTTTCCCAGCCGGCCAGCTTTTTTCCGAGCCAGAAGAAGAAGGCGTAGATCGTGATGCCGGTGACAGCCAGGAGCAGGATGCAGGCGAAGAATTCCGGCATGCGCAGCGTCGAGGAATAGGTAGTGAGGCGGCTGCCCAGCCCGAAGCCGCCGCCCGACATTTCGGCGCCGACAGCCGTGATCATGCCGAAGATGGCGCCGATCATCAGGCCGACGATCACCATGGGCATGGCCATGGGGATGCGGATCTTGGTGAATATCTGTAGGGTCGAGGCGCCGCAGGAGCGGGCCAGCGCGATTTTCATCGCATCGACGCGCCGGAAGCCTGTGGCGGCGTTGATCATCACCATCGGGCCGGACGCCAGTGCCACGGCAATGATGCGCGGCGTGTAGCCAAAACCGAAATTGAGGATGAGCAGCGGAACCAGCGCGAGCATGGGCGTGGTGACGAGCAAGAGGATGTAGGGCGTGATCACCTTTTCCACGAACGGAAACTGGGTGATCAGGGCCGCCAGCACGAGGCCGACGGACGCGCCGATAGCGTAACCCGACACCAGCTCGAACATGGTGTGTCCGTAGTGCTCGCCAATTGTGGCGATCTCGGGCGAGCCGAAAACGAGGGCGATGGCGGAGGGCGTGGGCATGATGAATTGCGGCACGCCGAACAGGCGCAGCAGCAGTTCCGCGCCGCCGATAACCAGTACCGCCACGGCAACGATGGCCGCAACTTCAGCGGCGCCCTGGGCGCCAAGCCCGCTGGCAAGGCCGGTCGGTGCGGCGATACCGGCAGTGGATGGAGTGGTTTGACTCATGGCTTTGCCCTCAACCTGCCGTTGCTGCCGTCGCGGCTGAACCGGCCGGCTGGTGCTTGATGTCGTGCTTGATCATGTTGACGAGGTCGAAGAACTCGCGGGTTTCCATCAGCTCGAGCGATCGCGGTCGCGGGAATGGAATATCTACCACCCGGGCTATCTGGCCGGGCCGCGCGCTCATGATGTAGACCTTGTCGGCGAGAAAGACGGCCTCGGCGATCGAATGGGTGATCAGGATCACCGTCTTGCGGGATTCCAGCCAGATTTCCTCGACCAGCTTGTTCATCTCGTCGCGGGTGAATGCGTCGAGGGCCCCGAACGGTTCGTCCATGAGCAGCACCGTCGGGTCGCTGGCCAGTGCCCGCACGATCGAGGCGCGCTGCTGCATGCCGCCGGACAGTTCGCGCGGCATCTTTTCGCCGAAGCCGCCCAGGCCCACTCGTTCGAGCAGCGTGTCGATGCGAGCGACGTCCGGCTTGCCCTTGCGGATTTCGAAGGGCAGTTCGATATTCTTGCGGATCGTACGCCAGGGCAGCAGGTTTGCCTCCTGGAACATCATGCCGATGCTGGGATGCGGACCGGTGATCCATTCTTCGCCCAGCGCAATGGCGCCGGAGGTCAGCCTGTGCAGCCCGGCAATCGACCACAGCAACGTGGTCTTGCCGCAGCCGGACGGCCCGACGATCGAAATGAACTCCCCCGGGCGTACGGTGAGGTCGACATCCTTCAGCGCCTGGACTTCGCCCGATTGCGTCCTGTAGGCCTTGGTGGCGCCTCGGACGTTGAGCGCCTTGCTCTTGGTCTGTTGCATGATCTTGGCGCGTCCTCTGGCGCGGTCGTCAGGGCAAGTTCGCCCGGTCCCCGCAGCGAGACCGCGACGGAGCTGGTAAATCTGGTGTCGGATATCCTCAGGCGGCCAACAGTTCCCCGAGGTGTTGGTCGACCTGTTCCATGTAGGCGGGCTCGAAGCCGTTGAGGCCCATATGTCCTTCGGGCGAATGGATCACACGGAGCTGGGCCCCCCGCACCATTCGGGCATCGGCCTCGCATTCATGCGGCGGAAAGAAACAGTCGTGGCTGATCGGCATGACCATGGTCCGAGCGGTAATGCGGCCCAACGCCTCGGCAAGGTCGCCTGCGGCGTGCCGGGATACGTCCGCCCGCTGCCACTTCTGCATTTCGCAGAGCAGGGCATTGGGGTCCATCGGTTCGAAGTATGCCTTCATGACGCCGTTGATGAAGTCATCGAGCGACGACATGCCCAGCACATGGCGCCAGCGCTCCTCCTGGTAGAACTGCGTGGACCAACCCAGCGTCGCCACGATCCGCGCCATCCGGTCCATACCGTTGCGCACGTCCTGGGCCGACTGATACCAGCCGCCATTCCATTGCGGGTCGGAAGTAATCGCTTCCTTCAGCGTCTCGACAAAAACCTGCTGGTGCAGCGATATCCGCGCCGTTGCCGCGATTGGTGCCGCGCGTTCGACCATCTGCGGATGAGCAACCGCCCATTCATAAACCTGCTGGCCGCCCATCGAGCCCCCCACCACCAGCGTCAGCCGCTCGATGCCGAACAATTCCGTCAGTAACCGGTGCTGAGCGCTAACGTCGTCGCCGATGCTAAGTCGAGGAAACTTAGCCATGGCCTGCGGGGCAGGTGTATTGTGCGGCGACGACGATAAACCGCTGCCCAACTGATCGACAATCACGATGAAGTAGCGCTCGGGATCGAGCGCATGTCCTTCCCCGATGTAAACATCCTCCATCACCTTGCCCGTGCCGGAGAACCAAGTGGTGACGAGGATCGCGTTGGACTTGGTTGCGTTCAATGTGCCGAAAGTTCGATAAGCCAGTTTGGCACCGCGCAGTGTTTCGCCGCTTTCGAGGACGAGGTTGCCCAGTTCGAAGAGCTCGAACGTGCCCTGCGACGATGGGCTGTAGAACGGATTGTCGATCATCACGCTTTCCTTCAGTCCAGGCTGCCTGAAACGGCGTCGATACCGGACTGCGCGCAGGTTTCGTCCTCATCCTCGCTGGCGCCACTGACGCCAATCGCGCCAATCACGTCGCCGGCCGCGGTCGTCACCGGCAAACCACCAGCGAAGGCGACCAGACCGGGCACGAATGCGGCACCAGGAAGACCGGCATCGACCCCGTCCCGCTCTACTCCGAAGGAAAGGTCGGCAAAGGCTCGAGTGGGGGATGCATAGAGCGCGGCCGTGATGGCCTTGTTATGCGCAATCTCGGCGCAGGCTTTGCAGGCGCCATCCTGTCGGGCGGCCGCAATCAGCTGACCACCGTCGTCCACCACGAAGACACTGACCTTGGCGTGCCCGGCATCGGCCTGCTTGGCGAAGCAGGCCGCGACCATGCGGTCCGCCACGTCATGGGTAAGCACGCTCTTGGTGGGCAAATCCTCGGCTGCAGCCAGCACAGGCATCCAGGTCAACAGCGTAACCGCCGCAAGCAGTCGTCTCGTCATCAGGTCCTCCCACGACAGGGTGACCTTCTTCCGAGATCATTCAACCCTGCACGAATTCATGAATGTGAGGGTATTGGGCGATGGTGGCGCCATCTATCGCGAAGATTCGCTATGCGGGCATCAATGGCCGCGATGCAGGGCCGGGTTGCGCGCCAGCAAGCTCACCAAAGCCGATGTACTCGAAACGCCGAGCTTCTCGCGGATGCTCCGCAGTTGGTGATCTATCGTTGAGAGCGATCGGCCACGCGCGCGTGCGATTTCCTTGTAGCTCAAGCCTTTGGCGACAAGGTTCGCAACCTCGATCTCGGAGGGGGTCAGACCGCCCTCAGAGCCCATTTGCGTCTCTTCTGGTACCCGCGAATCAGCAATGTCGCGGGCGACCGCTATGATCGGGCTGAGCACATCGGTCACGGTGCGCTCGAAGCAGTCGTACAGACCGGATTCCCAAGGTGCGAAGTGCTCCGTCCAGTCCGCGCAGATGAGCCCGAAGCTGCCGCGCTGGGTGCGCAGGGACCAGCCAAATTTTGATTTCGTCTTCGCGCCGGACATCCTCTGGCGAAGCCGCAAGGTAAAGCGGCTGTCCTGTTTGATGTCGGCAAAGATAACCGGGCGCGGATCGCGCCACATAGCCTGCATTGCGACATCGCGATTGTCCACGGCCGTCCCGCCAAAGGACGGGACATCAAAGTTCGGGTCTTTCGCCTGGGCGAAGCCTGGGAAGTACTCGCTGGCCTCGCGGGTTCCGAAGCCGGTATCGACACGCTGACAGCCTAGTTCGGAACGTAGCCAGGCGGTGGCAACAGACCAGCATGCCGGCAGGTCATCAAGTTGAAGCAGCATATGCGCAGCAAGATCACGCGCTCGTGGATCTTGGACCGCGGCATTATCGAGCAGGCGTGTGCGCAGTCGCCGCTGCATACTCAGTACGCTTGCGCTCATGTTGTCGGCAGGCGCCTGAGCTCTTTGCAGCAGTCTTTGACCAGAGACTTCCGACACGCTTTTCCCTTTGCCAAGCGTCCGTATGGACATCTATTATGCGCTTGACGGCAGGCTTATGCAATTCGGTCGGAATAAGGCGCGAAGCGGCAGCATTTCTATCGATCGTTCCAAAACCGGACTGTACGCTCCCTTTCTGCCACTTCCATGGTCGCGATGCAGCGGCTCATTCCCGCTTGGACTTCGATACGCCAGCGGTGCTCTCGATATCGTCGGATATCTCGTTGAAGAAGCGGTCGCCCGACTGCAGCCGCTGGCCGAGCACCTCGACAAACCCTTCGAAGCGCTCCCGACCCTTAGCCTGGGCACTGGCATTGGTGTCGGGATCGAGCGGCGGGGTGATAGTCAGCCAGAAGCGGACAAAGAGGGCGAGCGTTTCGGTCGCGATGTGAAGGTCGCGTTCGACGCGGGACACCTGCCGCGACAGGCGGTCTAGGCGCCGGGTGAACGCCGCCTCCTGCATGTCGGAGCCGTCGGGCGACAGGAAGGATTCCAGCGCCGCTTCGACAATGGCCGAGCGTGTCGTGCCCTTGCGCTTTTCCAGGTCGATCACCCGCGAGATCAGGCCGACCGGCAGGGACGCGTTTATTCGACCACGCATGACCGCTCCCTTCAAAGCTCGATGCCGTCATCGGGGTTCAGGGACGCCTGCCGCGCGAGACCGCCCATCTGCCGGCGCATCGCTTGTCGCTGGCGGGCGGCCTGTTCGGGGTCGTCGTCCAGCACCACCCGGAACTCCTCGGCCGGATTCTTCGGCCGCGTTTCCTTAACGATGGCGACGTGATCGGGAAGTTCGGGCTCGCGACGCAGCCCGGCATTGGCCTTGTCCCGCTCCGTTTTCTGAACCTCGGCCAGGAGCGCGGGATCGGGTTTCCGCGCTGCCAGCGCCGACCAGCCATCCGGTCGAGCGGTCTTCAGGATAGTGGCCGGGTCCGGTGGGGCGATCACGCGCTCTATGAAACGGGCATCCTCGTAATACCGCGCCTTCTTCGCCCGGATCGGCGGCGAGCCGGCGACCATGACGATCTCGTCGTCAACTGGAAGCTGCATGATCTCGCCTGGGGTCAGGAGCTGACGGGCGGTTTCGGAGCGCGAAACCATGATGTGGCCGAGCCACGGAGCCAGGCGGCTGCCGGCATAGTTCTGCATCGCCTTCATCTCGGTCGCCGTGCCCAGGGCATCGGAGACGCGCTTGGCGGTGCGCTCATCGTTCGCCGCGAATGACACCCTGACATGGCAATTGTCGAGGATGGCATTGTTCTGGCCATAGGCCTTTTCGACCTGGTTGAGGCTCTGGGCGATGAGGAAGCCCCGGATGCCGTAGCCCGCCATGAAGGCCAGCGCAGACTCGAAGAAGTCCAACCTGCCGAGCGCAGGAAATTCGTCGAGCATCATCAGCACGCGATGGCGCCGGTCCTTCGCGTTCAGTTCCTCGGTGAGGCGCCGGCCGATCTGGTTGAGCACCAGCCGGATCAGCGGCTTGGTCCGAGAGATGTCGCTGGGCGGCACGACAAGGTAGAGCGTGGCCGGCTTCTCGTCGGCGATCAGGTCGGCAATGCGCCAGTCGCAACGCGACGTGACGGAAGCGACCACAGGGTCGCGGTAGAGTCCGAGGAAGCTCATGGCCGTGGAGAGCACGCCGGAGCGCTCGTTGTCGGACTTGTTAAGGAGCTCGCGTGCGGTCGAAGCGATAATGGGATGCGCACCCTTCTCGCCCAGATGCGCCGTGGTCATCATCGCCTGGAGGGTCGCCTCGATCGAGCGGCGCGGATCGGAGAGGAAGGCCGCGACGCCGGCCAGCGTCTTGTCCAGTTCGGCGTAGAGGACGTGGAGGATCGCCCCGACCAGGAGAGAATGGGAGGTCTTCTCCCAATGGTTCCGCTTTTCGAGTGAGCCTTCGGGGTCGACCAGCACGTCGGCGACGTTCTGGACGTCGCGAACCTCCCACTCGCCCTGCCGGACTTCGAGCAGCGGATTGTAAGCGGCCGAGTTCACATTGGTCGGATCGAAGAGCAGCGCCCGCCCGTGCCGCGAACGGAAGCCGGCAGTGAGCTGCCAGTTCTCGCCTTTGATGTCGTGGACGATGGCCGAGCCCGGCCAGGTTAGCAGAGTCGGCACGACTAGGCCAACGCCCTTGCCGGAGCGGGTCGGCGCGAAGCACAGCACATGCTCGGGCCCGTCGTGCCGGAGATAGTCGCGCTCGAACCGGCCGAGCACGACGCCATCGGGACCGAGCAGTCCCGCGGCCGCGATCTCCTTGCGCTCTGCCCAGCGCGCCGAGCCATAGGTGTCGAGGTCGGGTGCCTCGCGGGCACGCATCACCGACATGGTGATGGCGACGGCAATGGCGAGGAAGCCGCCCGACGCCGCGATGATCCCGCCCTCGATGAAGATATGCGGCGCATAGGCGTCGAAGGAGAACCACCACCAGGTAAGGGACGGCGGCAGATAGACCGGCCAGCCGAAGAGCTCGAACCAGGGCAGGCCGAGCTGCGGCTGGAAACCGAGACGCCAGGCCACCCATTGCGTGCCGCCCCAGACGAAGGTCAGCACAATCAGGGTGACGATGAAAATCTGACCCCACAAAATCTTGGTTTGCGGCATGACGGGCTCCTGTCCTCAGATGCCGAGGTCGCGCTTGCGACCCAGGCTCCATTCGATGCCGCCGCCACCCTTGGCGACGCCGGATATGTGCTGGCCCAGCTTGTTCTCGATCTCGCGCGACCAGGGCACGAGCTGGAAGCCGAGGCTGCCGTCCGGGCCTGCACCCTCGATCATGGCGAACCGCCCGGACGAGAGGCTGAGCTGGCGGCTATAGGTGCCGGCGACATACTCCCCGGCCTGGGCCTTGTGATGCGGCAGGCCAATCTCGGCCGAGAGCTGCTCACCCACCGCGTCGAGTTCGCGGCGCCGGAGTGTCGCAAGCAGATTGCGTTGCAGGACGATGCGCTGGCCGTCGCGGCGCGCCAGGCCTTCGTCGGCGAGATGTTCGGCGCGGGCGTCCAACGCCTCGCGCACCTCCCGGCCAAAGCCGCCCATGGACAAGGGCGTGGACTCGCGATCGACCAGCCGATGATCGAGCCAGGTGGCGCCGGGCGCCGTGACCTGTTTTCCGAGATCGAGGCCGGAGCGATTGGCGAGCACCAGGGTCGGTCGCTGCTCGTCGGGCGAACCGAAGCGGCGGACCTCGACGACGCCGCCGATCGGCGGGGCGCGATCGAAGGAGTCGACCCCGCGCAGCCGGACATGGTGGGCGCGGCCATCGGTGCCGTCGATCACGGCGTAGGCTTCGCCGGTCAGTTCGTTGTGGAGTCCCTTGTCGACGAGCCTGCCGATGATGGGCGGACCATCCCGGCCAGCGTCGATCAAGAAGTCTGCAACGCCGCGATCCTGGCCCCGCTCCCTGAAGGCGCGGTGCATGGTCTTGATGATGTCGCCGCGCATGTCGAGATCGCGAAGGGTGCGCTCGGCCTCCGGCGCGATCAGCCATTCGCCGGACTGGCCCTCATTGGCGAGGCCCATTTTCTCCAGATGCTGGAGCCGGCCGATCATCAGCCGGCGGATCTGTGGATCGGCCGGTCCCTTGGCCTCGGGGCGCAGATCGATGAAGCTGACATCGTCGGCACGGTAGCGGATCTCGCGGTCGAGCCGCGTCCAGCGCTCGGCCGTCATATCCCTTTCGAGAGCAGAGCGGATCTCGTGCTCGGGCTTAGGGCCGAGCTCGATGCCCACCAGGTCCTCGGCCCGCGAGCGCAGGCCAGCGCTGATATAGTCGCGGGAGATGACGAGATCGGCGCCCGTCTGGTCGATTCCGCGCACCAGCAGATGGACATGCGGATTGTCGGTATTCCAGTGATCGACGGCGACCCAGTCGAGCTTGGTGCCGAGATCGGCTTCCATCTGTTTGACGAGATCGCGGGCGAAGTCCTTGAGGTCGGCCATGTCCGCCGCGTCTTCGGGCGAGACGATGAAGCGGAAATGATGCCGGTCGTCCTGGCAGCGTTCGGCGAAACCGCGGTCGTCGGCGCGGTCGGTGTCGGCATCGAACAGAACGCCCTTCTCCCCGTCACGGCTGACGCCCTCGCGCTTGAGATAGGAGAGATGCGAGGACAGCGGCGCGGCCCGGAAAGCGCGGCCGCTATGCCGGGCGATCCGAGCCTTGACGACGACGCGGCGATTTGGGGCGAAGAGACGCGAGCGGCCGAACTTCGAATGCCCGCGCCCGAAGGTCGAGCTGCCGCGCGAGGATGGAGCGCGCGACGAAGGTTGGCCGGGCGAGACATGGCCGGACTTCTGGGCGGCGCGCAGCACCTGGTTGACGAAGCTCTTGGCGCGGGGTGCGCGGGTCGAGCGGACCTTGCCGGGGCGGATGCGGAAGTCGCGGTCGGAATCGCTCATCGGATGGCGCCTCCGATGCTTGAGGCGGCCTCTGCCACGCCGGACCTTTGAAAAGCCTCACAAAAATCGTGCCCTATGCACGCGACCGACCGCCATGCACACGAAAAGACAAGCCTCGCCAGAGGCTTACGGCGCTCGTGGCAGGCGCTTTTATCTCGCCATAGCCTTTCAGTCTCCGGTCGGCCCCCTCGTACGACCGTCCTTCCTTCCCGGCCCTGCGCTGCGCCGCGCCAGCGTGCGATACCGCTCATGGCCGGTCTCCCGTGGCTGAACGAGGGACGAACAGGCCATTGTCCGGCGCGGCATCGGCATCGCCTTCGGCGTCGGATGGCGATACCGGATCGGCTCCGACAGCGCCGTCCCGCTGCACTAAAGCCGCCGAAGCCATGCGGTAGACGCGCATGACGAAGAGCGGTGCGTCCCGCCAATCGGCCGGAATGGGAGGGGCGGCGCTCGCGTCCTTGGGGAGCGGTTCACTGCCGAGGAGCGAGGCGAGCGCGGCGACATAGGCGCGCGTCTCGGCCGGCAGCGGGCGGCCGGTGGCGCGATACTCGTCGTAACGGCCGGGTCCGGCATTGTAGGCGGCGAGCACCGCCCCGACATTGCCGTAGCGGTCGAACATCTCGCGCAGATAGGCGGTGCCCGCCATGATGTTGTCGCGCACGTCGAACGGATCGTTGCCGAGCCGGTGACGGGCACGCAGCTCCGCCCAGGTATTGGGCATGACCTGCATCAATCCCATCGCGCCGGCATCGGAGACGGCGCGCGGATCGCCGGCGCTTTCGGCGTCGAGCACCGCCGCGATCCAGTGCGCGGGAATACCGAAGCGCTGCGCGGCATCCTCGATCGGACGGGCATAGGGACCGCCGATCGTCGCCTGTTCGCCCGGCGCGGGTTGTGCTGTCACCATGCCGGTCGGTGCGAGGCCGAGAAGAAGGCCGGAAAGGAGAAGGAAGGTGATGCGGCGGCTAGCGCCGCACCGTCCGCTCGCGCGGATGGGGCCATGATGGTGCATGGATTAGGCCTGCGGGTCCTGCCGGCGCGGCCGCCGCCATGCCAGCGACCAGTCGCGGCCGTCGTCGTCCGTCTGGAATAGGCGGGCGCGCACCGGCTGCGCGAAGGTCGGATCGTCGAGCACCACATTGAAGCCGGTGCCGGCCTGTTCGCCGGTGCGCTTCCAGGCACCGCCGACCTCGGCTCCGTCGTTGTCACCGAGCCGGACGCGATAGTCTGGCGCGTCCTCGGCCTCGGCATTGAGGATCTCGACGAAGACGAAATCCTCGTCGACAGCGAGCGTGCGGACGTGACCGGAAAAGCCGGTCGCGGTGCGGGTGAATTGTCCAATGATCGCCATGGAAATCTCCTTTGCTGTGGCGGTTGCGGATGGGGTCAGGGCGCGCCGGGATCGTCTTCCGCGTGCCAGCGGAAGCGTCCGTTGCCGTCCGGATCGGTCCAGATGGGGATGACGCGAGCGGTGATCGCGCTCACCGGAAGCGGCCCGAAATACCGGCCGTCGAAGCTGTCCTCGGCGTCCCAGTTCATGAGGAATACCTCGCCCTCGGCGAGCGTCCGGCAGCCCTGCCAGACGGGCAGCGGGCGGCCGAGACGGTCGGTCGCCCGCGCCTCGCCATAGGCGTGGTCATAGGCGACGATCGTCGTGCCGCGCCGGCAGACGGGTGTGCCCGGCAGGGCGAGCACGCGCTTGATCAGCGGCACGTTGCGCGGCAGATATCCGCGCTCGGCGAGGAAGCCGGCGAGCGGTTCGGGCGGCAGCACCAAGACCAGATCGGCGACCTCGATCCGGTCGAGCGGCGCGATGCTGTAGAGCCCGATCGGCACGCTGGCCGAGGCATTCCAGATGAAGTGCGGACGATGATTGGCGAGCGTGTGCGCGGCTATCAAGGCGCAGCCGGCGAGCATAGCAAGCAAGGGCGGGCGGCGTGCTGTCATGGTGCGATCTGCCGCCGCATCAACCAGGCGCGATGCTGGTCGAGCGTATAGGTGCGGGGCTGTTGTCCGGCGGTCAGGCGATTGTGGACGTGCCGCCAAAACTCGGGAGCGGCCGCCGCTGGGTCGAGGCCGAGCGTGTCAACCGCGTCCACGGCTTGCAGCACCTGCTCGACCTTGGGCCAGCCCTTGATCGACAGCAGCAGATCGCCGCCGCGCCGCACGAAAGGCAGCGTCTGGTAACTTTCTCCCGGCGCGACGACGCGCACGATGTCGATACGCGACACCACAGTACCGAAGTCGTTGGACGCCCAGCGGACAAAGGCGAAGATGCTCCCCGGCGCAAAGCTGACTATGCGGCGGAAACGGTCGATACGCTGCTCGGCGGCAGCATTTCCGAAGCGCAGCCAATGCTCGATGCGACCCTGGTTCCAGGTCAGCTCGACATGGGTAAGATGAGGCGCGGCCTTGTAGGCGGCGCGCACGTCGGCCGGCGGGATCATCGTTCCCCTCCCGTCGTCCGTTTCGCGGGCAGGGCAGGGGCGTCAGGAGCTTTGTTCCCGGCCTCCCTGACCGGGTTTTCCACATTTCCTCGCCCCAGAAGAAAGTTAGATGTACTTTTAGACTCTAGGTTAAGGTCGGCAATCGCCGTTTCGGGCCAGAGGCTTAGCTGGGGTTCGTGCGTGTGATCTCCCGACAGGCCTGCGTGTGATCTCCCGATATTGGATGCGTGTGATCTCCCGATGGTTTCCACAGCGCTGTCCACAGGCCGGGGGAGATCGGTGAACGGCACGATGCGCAGCATTTCGCGGCGACCGTCATGCTCGATGAAAAGCTTATAACCGGGAAGGGACTGACGCGCGGCAAGGCGCCGAAGCTGGAGTGCGAAGTCAGATGCGCGCACTAGGCTGCCGGACTTGGCATGGAGATGGCGGAAATTAAAGCTCCAGCCGCCTGGCTGGCGGCCCGCGTGCTTGCGAGCGACGCGGTAGAGCCAGCGCTCGATACCGCCTTTGAGCCGGAAATAGGCCGGGTCGATCGCCAGCACCAGCGAACGATCAACGACACCGCGATAGAACCAATCCGGCAGCACGAACTCCATGCCCTCGACGCGACCAGTGCGCGTCGTTAGTTCCTCCCATTCGTTGACCCAGGAGAACTGGTGGCGCCGCCAATGCTCGCCCTGGCGGATAGTCGTCCGCACCGCGGTTGATTGCAGGCGGGTAAGCGCGGCCTTGAGCAGACGGTAGTCACTGGCACCGGTTTCTCGCCCGATAGCGGTCAGTAAATGGTATGGGGTAAAGCGTAGGAACCGCGATGTAGTGAGACCGTGGTTCTGCGCTTCGACGATCTGTCCGGCGGCCCAAATGAGCACGTCGGCGTCCCAGATAGTGGCCATGCCGTGCTCGGCGACGGCATAGACTTCCACGCGGATTTCGCCGGCCTCATAGAGGATCGGCCGCGTGCGGTGCGACTTGGCGAGGGAGAAGAATGGCCGCTCCATCAGATCACGCTGGTCGCGCGGCATGGCAGCGCCGGTGGCGACCACGAAGGGGTCAAGGGTCGTGCGTTCAGACTGAACGAGGTGACGGCGCGGCATGGCGACCTCAACGGTAACGGCCTGCATGGATCGTCGGCTGCGAGTCGTGTCGCTTGGCCGGCAACACCGATCCCCGCGGATCCGAGGTCGAGGTCACCGAGCCGCGCTCGGTCCAGGCTTCGAGCTCGTCGACGGCGTAGACGACGCGGCCGCCCAGCTTGCGATAGGCCGGGCCGGTGCCGTAGGTGCGGTGTTTCTCAAGGGTTCGCGGCGACAGGCTGAGAAACTCTGCGGCTTCCTTGGTGCGCAGAAAGCGCGGCGGCAATGCCGCAAGTTTGGATGTCATGATCGGGCCTCCGTGGACCTTGTTGAGGCCGCTGCCGGTTGGCGGCGGACGAAGGCCACGATGGCGGAGAAGTTGTGCGCAGACGGAGTAAGGAGACGGCCAGCGCGAATTCTTTCGCGCCGTGGATAGATGCCGCTAGGTCTGTCGGCGATGACGCAAAAGCGTTCGATAGCCGCCCGCGATCATCGCCATGCCGTCCTTGACCAGCGTAGATGTGGTAATGCGCAGAGTGGAAGTCGGCCAATGTTCGGCGGCGACGCGATCCGCACCGAAAATGGCCGTGGCGATCTCACGGATCGTCGCGCCGTTTAGTCGCCCGTCCGTCGCCTGGAGCATATGGCGCTGACGGCGCTTCTGATGCGGAGTGAGACGGACATCGGCAGGAACTGGCCGGCCCAGCAGCGCCCGCAGCAGGCGTTCGATGGCGTCGATCCTGTCGAAGCCGTCTGAGTCAAGCGGCACGATCGCGGCAAGACGCGTATCGGCTGGGATGCCGGCAAGCCGCACCAGCCGAACGGAGCTTGTGTCGGTCTCGAGCAGGATATGCGCGCCATGGTCGTCCGCTTGTTCGGACGCGTCGCTGAGCTGGGAGGCAAGAGTGCCCGCCGCCGGAAGAAGGTCTGGCACCTCCGTGAGCAGCACGGCGCTCGTGTCCGCCTCGGCGAACCATAACACCGGATGCTCGCCAGCTTTCAGCGACGGCGGGACGAAAAAACTGCAAGCCCCATTTCTGCCGGAGCTTTTGCATCAGATCAGGACTTTGGGCCTCTGCAAAATCCTGCTGATAGTCGGAATTCCGCCTGAGCCATTCCCAGGCCAGATCGGGAGAATCAAGGGTGTCCAAGTGGTCATAGGAGTCCGAAGACCGCCACCGGGAGGTGTCAGGCGTCATCGCTTTTCCTCGTTGCCGCAACGTGGAACGGTCAAACTGCCTAAGGATTGAGCGGCCGGGAAGTCCCGGCGGTGACACCAGGCGATGACGTTTGCGCACCGCGGCGGGCTATTGGCGGCCTTCGCGCAGCAATTGCCGATAGCCATGCTCCGTCATCCATTGTGCGCGTGCCAAGTGACTGTCATGTACACGCTTGGCCCGCTCGGGCTCGGCAGCAGGATCGATCTGGAAAATCACTGCAACTGCCTCGCGCCAATCTGCGCCGTCGGTCGCAGCATCGAGCACACGCATGTAGGCCTTCATATGCGACCGGTCATATTCGGTGAGTAAAGGACTCTCCGGTGGCGCGTCCAGATAATTCGTTTGTTTCATTCCTCTACCCCGTGGCGCGATTTTATACCTGCCGCCCGAGACAACGCTACGGATTTTTCCCAGTTTGCGCCGTAGCGCAGTTAGGCTTCTGCGTGTCACTAGCATATGTATATCGCAATCGGAACTATCGTTCCTAGAACGATTGTTCCTGCGCTGGTTCTTCTGCTGCCATGGACCTCAAGGAGGTTATGGCGGTCAACGTGCGTCGCATTCGCCATGACAAGCAAATGACGCAGGAGGAACTGGCGGATCGCGCTGGTCTGAGCGCCAGATATATTGGTGCTATTGAACGCGCCGATAAATCGGCGAGTGTTACAGTTCTTGGCCGGCTAGCGCAGGCGTTGGAGATCGATCCCGAATTGCTGCTTGAGCGCCAGCGAGATTTGCCGCCCAAGTGAAGGCCCCGCCCCGGACTGGCGGGGCGCTTGCGGTTGCTTCAGTCGCCGTTACGGCGGGTCGGGCGGGACCAGATCAGGCTGTAGCCCTCTCCTTCTTCATCGCCGAAGAGGTTGGCGTAGATCGGTGCGGTGAGGCTCGGGTCGTCGAGCTTGAGGCCCAGGTAGTCGCGGCCTTCGTTGGACTTCTTGGTCCAGGCGGCACCGATCTCGACACGGCCGACGAAGACGCGGTGGCTGGGGGCATTCTCGCCGGTTGCTCGGGTGTCCACAGCAATGCGGACGTTCTTGGCCTGGAGGGAAAGGGTGACGATCTCGCCGGTGAATTCGTTGGTGCCGGACTTCTTGAAGGTGCCGATGGTGGCCATGGTAGTTCTCCTTGGTTTCTGGTTCGAGACCGCACCATTGCGGCCTCGATGGCGATCGGTAGGCCGAAGGCGATCGACGGCGCACCCCGCAGGGGTCCACGGCAAAGGAGGGACTATCTTGTCTCGCGAGGAACCCGGCCTTGGCCGGGAGGGGAAGATAGTTTTGACGGCGCTGTTGCGCCTCAGGCGATCGAGGCGAAGCCGGTCTTCGGACAGATCAAGCCAAAGAGAGAGGCCGTATTGGTGCGGTCTTGTACCCGCTTGAAACCGGGAAGAATGTGGCTACCGCGCCCGCCGCACGGCCGGCTGATGGGCTCGTAGGCTAGGATGATCACCCGCTTCTCAACCGAGGCACTCGACGGTTGCGCGTTCCCATACCCGAGGGAAGAGATCAGCACCCCTGTCATTCGTCTCCTCTCAATTTGAGATCGGCTCTGGCGCGGGGCAGGGCACAACGCGAGACAATCGCACTTCCCGACAAGCTCGACGATCCGAGCCTCGCCGCCGTGTCTTGCCAGGGACTACGAGGAAGGGGACGTGTGGTGTCCTGCCTCTGGTCCACTGGGCCAGTGTTTGCAGGTCAGGACAACCGCGCGACGACCTGCTCGGCGGGTCCGGGCGGGGCCATCATGGTCAGGCGCATGAACGCCGTGATGCCGACGGCGATGGCGCCCGCCAGAGCAAAGCCCACCTGCCAGGTTTCGGACGGCATGGTCAGCTTCACGATGCCGAAGGTGGCGTGGTAGCCGGCGACAACCGAGGGTGCCACGAACACGACCAGGATGAGCAGCTTCAGCCAGGCGGGCCGAACGCACAGCAGCAGGAACTGGAATAGGCCGAAGGTTGCGGCCGCGGCAAGAGCGCCGACAATGACGCCACCGAGGATACCGGCACCGTTGCTGTGCGCGCAAAGGCCGAGGGTCACGCCTGCGAAGAACGGCAAGGCGAACACTGCAAGCGTGAAGAGCAGCCAGCACAGGACGGCGATGGCGCCTAGCGATGCGACAATAGCGAGAATGATCATGGTGATGGTCTCCGTGACAATGTCGGACGGTTGCGCCTCCACCACCACCACGGCGCGGTGCCAGAGTAGCGCAAGTCGCGGGCGCAAGGAATCGTGTTTTCGGTGCAGTGGTTGGCTAGAGCCTCAGTGGCGCCGCGTCGCGATGTTGCCGTGACAGAGATGGAAGGGCGCTCACGCGCCGCTCCTTTTGCGGAAATCGTAGGCATTGATGCCGAGCTTCCTGGCCTTATCGGCGAAGTTGTCCTGGATGCCCGTGCCCGGAAACACGATGACGCCTATCGGCAGCAAGTCCAGCATCGCGTCGTTGCGCTTGAAGGGTGCGGACCGGCCGTGCTTGTCCCAGTTCGGGGCGAAACCCACTTGAGGAACTTTGCGGTTATCTGCCCATTTGGAGGCGATCAATTCGGCGCCCTTGGGCGACTTGCCGTGGAGCAGCACCATGTCGTTGTGTTTGGCATGGACTTTGTCGAGGGCGTCCCAGATCAGGTTGTGATCGTTGAAGTCGAGCCCGCCGGTCAGGGCGATCTTTGGACCGGCGGGCAGCATGACCTCGGTGTCGGCCTTGCGCCGGGCGGCGAGGAAATCGCGGCTGTCGATCATCGCGGCGGTAAGATGGCGGTGGTTGACCATTGAGCCGGTGCGCGGGCGCCAGGCCGATCCGGTATGCTGCTCGTAGTGTTCGGCGGACTGGTCGCGCATCAGCTCGAAAGCGTCGCGCCGCTCGATCATGGTCTGGCCCTGGGCGGTGAGGTTTTCCAGTTCGACCGCCTTGATTTCGGTGCCGTCCTGTTCCCGCTGCTGGCGGCGCTGGGCCTGCTCGTTGTCATCCAGTTGCCGCTCGATCCGCAGCACGGCGCGGTGGAAGACATTGGTGACGGACCAGAGCAGATCATCGAGGTCGGGTTCGAGGCGGGTGTCGCTGAGGGTGGCGATGAGGGCGTTGAAGATGCCCGTCACGGCGCCGGCAACGTGCTCGCCCTCCGGAAGGGGCCGCGGATCGGGTTCGTCGGCATAGGGGCGCCAGCCATAGAGCTGGAGTTCGGTCAGGACGTGCTCGGTTGGAGATGCGGCGTGGTGCGGTTCGGTATCGTCGTGCTCGCTCATGGGATGCTCCCGTCAGTTGGACCGCGACCCTCGCGGCCTTCGTGGCGACGAAAGCCCACGGGCGGGGCGGCTGGACACCCGGAGCGAAGCAGAGGGCCGGAGCGGAAGCACAGGATGGCAGAGGCCGACTATTTTGCCTCGCGATGGAAAGGCGGCAGACCCGAGGTCCCCGCGCGACTTTGTCGCGTGGGGTGGTCAGCGGCCGCCGGAAAATAGTCGGCCGTCGCCATTGCCTGGCCGGCGCGTTTGTGGGCCCGATCGCCCTCTCGAAGGCAGGGTCGCGGCTCTCGGACAGGTCACGCCGCCCGTGCGGATGCTGATGACACCGAACTGTTCTCACCACCACTTCCGGTTCAGGCCGCCAGCTTCAGATAGCGGACGCGATCCCGTCGAAAAAGTTGGTCCGCGATCGATGTGCGAAGCGGTTCCAGGCCGAGATAGCGGAGATCCTCGTTGAAGTCCTCCATTCTCGGCGAGAGGACGATTACCTCGATCCCGGCCTCGATCGCCCGCTCGAGCAGCCTGTCACGCGCACCGTCACCGGCCGGATCATTGTCGCGGATGATGTAGAGGCGTCGCAAAGTCGGGGTGAACCGGATGGCGGCGAGATGTGCTGCGGAGAGTGCTGCGGCCATCGCCATGTCGGGCATAGCGCATCTGAGCGACAGGGTCGTCTCGATGCCTTCGCCGGCCGCCATGACGCTACCAGGCAAACCGAAGCGGACGGCATTCCCCAGCAAGTCACCCATGGCCCGTCGTGGTGTATCTAGGGGCGCTTTTCCGGTGCCGTCGGGCGCGAGCCAGGTACGATGCACTCCAGTCAGTCGGCCATAGCGGTCAGTGACGGCGGCGATTATCGCGGGCCAGGTTTCGGTCGGTCCGAGATCGTCGGGTCGATAGTAGCAGCGCGGATGGAAGCGCAGGGCTCCGGTTCCGTGCAAAGTCGTAATGCCGCGTCCGCGCAGATAGGTTTCCACGACGGTTCCGTTGATCGGCTGCGACATCCCGAAAAGCCGACGACCCGCCTCAATCGACCCGGATGGGGCACGTGTGCTGTCATGGACCGGAGCAGTGGAGCGCGCTTCCGAACTGGACACGCCAAGGAAGGCCCGGGCCTCTTTCGCGACATCTCCGAAGGCGATGAGGCCAAGCGCCTCGCGCACGATATCGAGTAGATCGCCATGCTCGCCGGTTGCGGCGTCGGTCCAGCGACCGGCCGAGCCTTTTGCGGTATCCTTGAGCCGAACGAACATGGAGCGACCCGGCGTGTTGTGCACATCGCCGACGGTCCAATAATTGCCCTGGCGCCGACCGTTTGAGAGATAGTGCCGACACACCGCCTCGGCTCGATCGGCGAGACGGCGCGCAAGTTCATGCGGCGCTTCTGCCATGTTGGCCTCCTGCAAGGGAAAGGCCCGCCGTTGCCGGCGGGCCAGTTATGGGGTCATGGGAGGCTATTCGGCCGCGATGGTCATTGCCGACACGGCCGTATCGTCATCATCGGTGACGCCGTCATCATCGGCCATGGCCGTTTTGCCCTCTGAGCCCGCCGTTTCTTCGACAGCAAGGTCGGCATCGACGGCGAACTCGATTGTCTGGCCCGGACTGCGGAGCGGGTCGGGCAGCCAGCCGGTATCGACCAGCAGCGTCTCGGCTTCCGTCGCCATCTCGCCCTTCTTGAGGTGGGCGATGCGGTCTGCGGCACGCTGGCCCTTTGCCTCGCCAACCGCCTGCAGGATGCGGGCCTTGGTCACCCGGCCAAGGAAGGTATCGACGTTGGGCTTCCAGCGTGGAGCCATGTCGAGATCGACAGCGTCGGCCAACTGATCGGCATGGGCGAGCGCCCGTGGGCGTCGGTTCCAGGCCTCATGGACCGCGTTGACCGACAGGCTCACGACATGGGCGAAAAGCGCCGCACGGCTGTCGCTATCCCAGTCACCCAGCGCGCCCCACAGGTCAGCGGAGTCTTTTGGGAGTGCCTTGGCCCAGCTTTCGTGTCGTGCGCGGATCGCCTCTGCCGAGACACTATCGTTCAGCCCCGGCGTCTGAGCCCCGAAGTTGACGGTCTTCAGGTCGAGCTCGAGGCAGCTATCCGAGCCATAGTGATAGAACACCTTAAGCGCGAGGGCATGCAGCGCTGCACGGAAGGCAACATCGGGATGTTCGCCCAGGGCGTGCCGAAGTCCGAGTGTCCGATGCGCCGTCAACTCCGTCATCAGTCGGTCCGAGATGGGCGAAAATCCTTCGTCCACCTCAGAGTCGGCGGTGGCATCACCAGCGGGAACATCGACGCCTGCAACGTGGCCCTCGCCGGCCGACGCTTCTCCGCCGGTGGCTTCGCCATCCGACGCCTGGGCCTCCGGCTCGACCGACACCTCATCCTCGGGACGGACATAGCCCCGATCGATGCGTAGGCTGCCGTCCCCGGCGATGCTGATGAAGGCGCCGGCTCGGGCGATTTCTTCGGCATCGAATGACAGCGGCCGTTCCTCGAAAGCCTCGAGCGCAGTCTCAAGCTCGCCGAGCCGCTCGTCGACTTCGTCGGGAAGTTCGTCGGCACCCTCGTGCTCTCCGACCAAACGATCGAACTCGGCCTTGAGGGCGTCGCGGGTGGCTTCCTCCTCGGACGTGAGGGAAACGGGCTCACCATGTAGACGGCGTAGGCCATAGGTGTGGCCATAGGCGAAGTCGGGCGCCACCTCGGTCCACTTCCAGCCCTCGGCGGCGATGGCCTCGGATTCGGCTGTCAGCTTGTCGGCTACCATCTGGTCGACCAGGGCGACATCCCGCAGCCAGCCGCCATCGTCACCTTCGAACAGGTCACGCAGCATGGTGCCGCCGGCTTCAACATAGGCGTCGAGGCCGATGAATTGCGCCCGCTTGTCGGTGGCGCGAACCGCGCCCTCGGTCAGCATGCGCCTGATTGCATAGGCCGACGTGTCGTAGGAGGTTTTTAGGCGCTCAAACACCTGCTCCTGGCGCGCGTGGTCGCCCGACACCGTGAAGGCCTCGAGCTGGGCGAGCGTCATGCCGTCCTCGGCATAGATATCGAGCAGCACCGGAGAGACCGAAGCGAGCTTGAGGCGCTGCTTGACCACGTTGACCGAGATGAAGAACGTTGCGGCGATTTCCTCTTCAGCCTGGCCTTTCTCGCGCAGGGTGAGGAAGGCGCGGAACTGGTCGAGCGGATGCAGCGGCGCGCGCTGGACGTTCTCGGCCAGCGAGTCTTCCTCCGCGATGCCACCTTCGCGGACGACGCAGGGGACCGGCGCGATTTTGGCCAGGCGCTTCTGCTTGACGAGCAGTTCGAGCGCCCGGAAACGGCGGCCACCGGCGGGCACCTCGAACATGCCGGTTTCGGCGCCGGCCTCGTCGACGACGGACCGTACTGTGAGACCCTGCAGGATACCGCGGCGTGCAATGTCCTCGGCGAGTTCCTCGACAGAAACGCCAGCCTTGATGCGCCGGACGTTCGACTGGCTCAGAACGAGCTGGTTGAAGGGGATATCGCGCGACGGCGACAGGGCGATAGTGGGCTTGTTCTTGGGGCTAGCCATGGGAGTTACTCCGCGACGGGCGGCCGAGAGCCTCTCTCTCGGCCTCCAACCCGTCAGGAAGATGGGCGCCGCCCTCTTGCTCTGAGGACGGCGCCGCACACACGATTATCCGGAACGGCACAGAACCGGAGACACGCAAACCCGTATCATTGGCCTTGCGGAATTCAGGCTGCCCGATCGAGCAGCTTCTTGGCCTTAGCCTCAAGGTCTAGCCGCGCGTCCTGATGCGGTTTGTTGCGGGCCACCGCGGTGATGCCCTGGACGAAGTCGAAAACGCTTTTCGGCTTGTGACCCTCTTCGGCCAGCACGATGTCGATGATCTTCGCGGTCTCGGTTTTGGAGAAGCCACGCTTGCGCAGGAAGTCCGTGCGATCGTCGTCGCTGCGGGCGACGATCTTCTCCCGTGCTGCCCGGATGCCGTTGACGAAGGGCAGGGGTGAGGAATTGGCGAAGCGGGTCAGGGCCGGCGCTACCTGGTGCGCGAAACGCGAGGCAGCGTATTTTGAGTGTCGGATGGTAATCTCCTCGAAATCCTCGACGCCCCAGAGATTGCGGTTCTGGCACACAGCACGGAGATAAAAGCTGGCGATGCCGAGCGTCTTGGCGCCGACCTCGGAATTCCAGCAGTAAAAGCCCCGGAAATAGAGGTCAGGCGAACCGTCAGGCAGCTTGCCCGCCTCGATCGGGTTGAGGTCGTCGACCAGGAAGAGGAACACGTCGCGATCAGAGGCGTAAAGCGTCGTGGTGTCCGATGTGATGTCGACACGGGGATTGTAGATGCCGGTGGACCAGTCGAGTACACCGGGGACCTTCCAGCGCGTGTCGCCGGTGCCGTTCCCGGCGATCTTCTGCACGGCGGCGACCAATTCGTGGTCATAAATGCGACCATAGTCCGGGCCGGTAACGGCGCGCAGCGCGACGCGCCCATCCTCGCTTTCGAGTGTCTTTACTTGTTCGGGACGGTGCGAACTGAGGCCATATTGCAGATTGATGCCGGCGAGCGGTGCCGGAAGTTGACGCAGGTATGTGGCCGGCGCGCCGACGATGCTTGCGAGTTGGCCAAAACTCCAATGCGTCGGCGCGACAGGTTTGTCAGCACCCGGCAGAACCAGGGTCAGGCGCTCGGCATCGTCGCGACTGGCCTCCACCCGGATCGCGGCACTCTCAACGGTGCGGGTCCGGCTGCGTTCGGCCCGACCCTGTACCGACGCCATGAGGTCCGACAAAGACAGGTAGCGCTCGTCGGCCGGGCGGTTGAACCACTCGGAGGAAACGCGGCCGACGCGCTCGCCACGGCTGGCATCCACCTTGTAGCCGCCGCGCGGATCCTGGCCGGCGTTGATAGTTGCAGCATTGCTCATGGGACTTCTCCATGACAGGCGCAGGGAGCCTCTCTCCCAGCTTCAACCCGTCATGATTTCCAAACCGCCCTCTCACTCTCCCGCGGGGCAGGCCGACCCGAAGGATTGTCGGCTTGGGCAGGGATCTCTCGCCGCGTCAGGGATGGAAACCCATAGGGTGAAGACGCGCGGAGCGGGGCTTCAGCGCAAGCTGAGAGCCCGGCCCGAAGGGGACGCTAACTCAGAAGCGGCCGACGGGGTTCGATCTGCTGGTGGGTGATGGCATTTGGCTGACGACTTTCGCTTCAACGATGCTGAAACGTTGTCTGGACACGTCAATCACCATGGCCTGGAGCCGTCTCGCGTTCGGCGGCAACGTCCCTTCAGGCCGCCGCCGTTCTGTTCATCCCGAAATAGGCATGATAGCAGCAGCCATGCTCGGTGACAGGACGCTGGGTAGGCAACAGTCGCGGTCACTTTCATGCTCATCACGCTCCTCAATGCAATCAATGCCTAGAGTGTGGCAGCGAGACGTTGGCGCATTCCCATCTGGAAGCGCGTCACCAGCTATTTCGCTTTCGGTCCGTGACGATGGCGACCGATCAGTGCGAGCTGATCAGCAGTCCCCATTCTTCGGGCCAGACAGATTGGTCTCCGGATACTCGGAGCGATATTCCAGCCCGCATCGACAGCATCAGCCCATAGGCCAGCGCGCCGTCGATGCCGAGCGGTTCAGCCGCTGCCGGCCAGTCATTTTCCGCGAGCTCTTCGCATATCACGCGGGGGATGTGGACCTGCCCGGCCCGGCGCCCGCGGTCCCAGAAAAGTTGGACATGCACACAATCGGCCCTTGGAGTCGACTCGTACCGAAAGTTCGCAATCATCCACAAAAAGCTCCAGCCTGACAGCACCGCACCGAGCATGTCCTTCCTAAACCCGAAAGTCCGTAGCACTACCTAGCTAAAAGCTGGGCTCCAATCCTGCGGCAGTCGCTAAACGCACCAGATCTGCCGTAGTCTCCGCGCCAAGTTTGTCCTTGGCGCGCCTGCGATGCGCTTGGACGGTATTGGGACTAATTTCGAGGAGGCGGGCGATTGCCTTGTTGCTCTTGCCTCCCATGATGAAGCTGAGGACAACCTTCTCGCGTTCCGAGAGTAGATGAGCGCCCTCACGGGCGAACCTGAACCGCATTACATCGATGCTCGCAAATGCGGCGTCGTTTTGGATTGACGGTCGGCTGTCCACTAATCGAAGTAACAGGAGCCGTTCCTGTTCGCTGAGTGCAAACATTTCGTGGACCAAGGTCAGCACCCTAAACGGGGTGAAATTTGGCGTCGCTTCAAGCATGGTGATCCCCCAATCAATCTCGACCAGGACACTCCATCACAGCGACCGTCAGTCTGCCGTCAGTGGGCGAAGGAGCGCCACATTGGTGAGGCCTCGAAGTGCCAAGTGGATTGGGGAGGGCGCGCCTGATGATACCTCTGCAGCTTGCCGATGAGTTCAATGGCATCGAGCTGCTTTTGGGAGATGTGGTGCCTCTCATAGGCAAGGAGAAGCCTAACGGCGTCATCGCCTGAGAAGCCGCCAGCAATTATCGCGTCGGGGGTTCGAGTGGTGAAGTGCAGCCCTTTGGCTGTGGCCATCAACTTAGCATGTTGGTCCTCGTCGAGCTCTCCGAGGGAATGCAGGTGTTCCAGCGTCGCGATGGCGTCTACCAGTGGTTCGGAAAATGGCTGCCAACCCCATTCTGCCGGACCCATGGTGAGCGCAACAGCGGCATCATCGTCCAGTTCACCGGATAGATAGGCCTGCGCAATCTTTCCGACCGCAATCATGCCAAAAGCCGCGCACTCAGCGGCTCTCAATGCGCCCATGGATGCGGCGCCATAAACCTCTACGCCCTCGCTGAGAGCGAACAGGATTTCCTTATGCCAAACCGCAGCGACCGAAGCGAAGGCGCCATCGATGAGTCCGATGGCCGTGGCGCCCGTCGTCACCGCCTGGGTGATATCCCCTTGTACCGCCGGACCACGCAGACTGATTCCCGTTGTGTCGAGTTCGGTGCCATAGATGCTTGGTCCAGCAAAAACGACCTTCATTGATTCACTATCTGCCCAAGAGCTCGATTGCCTGGCCGCCAGTGTAGGTTGACCTCAGCGTCCTCCATATCCGCCGACAGGATGCGAACGACGGCAAACCGAGCGTCAGGAGGGCTGAGCGGCACCACGACAGGCTCGAAGAGGTTTCTGTCCATAAGTCTTCGCGCCAATGCGCGCGTGAGTTGCACCGGGTCTGTGCCCGATCCGCAATCTGTAGGGGCAGATCGGTCGGTAGAGCTGGCAGCGAGCAGGGACATTCCGACGTCATTCAAAGCGTCGGCGTATTCACTTGGAGCGATATCGTCGCGCGCGCCGGCGATGCTGGTCACGCGCGTTTGCGCGGCTTCAGTCAGGGCCTTTAAGGCCGCGTGTTTTGCTAGAGGGTGGGCGCCATATCCTGCTGCGAGGTCAAATTTCCGACTCCTGCCCGTGCGTTCGCCGATGATAGCCATGATCACCGGGACGCCAAGATCCGTTGTTTGGTCAAAGAGCCGTACCTGAAAGCCTGCGCGTTCAATCTGCGCGGCGAGGTGAACCACATCGCTATCGCCGAAGGCATGGACGCTGAGCGCGGTGGCCAGGCGTTCGAGTTGCGGTCGCAACAGCCAGAGGCTGTGGGCATCTCGTTCGATGAGTTCACACAGGCCGTGGAAAATGGCCTCGTCTTCTGTATTGCCGGCCGCCAGGCCATTGGTGTTCTGACAGATGCCCTTTAGATCTGCAGCGTAACCGTTCAGCCGGACCAGGTCGGCGGGAACGGCAAATGGGCGATGAGTGATCAGTCCTCGGCCGCCATACCAGGTAATCGTTTCAGAAGCGCAGAGCGACTTGCCCTCAGGAAGGTGGCGAGCGGGGTCGAATACGCCGACATGACGCGATCTCAGTTCGTCTGCTGACGCCTGGAATTCTTGTACTCCCGGATTTTCGGCGACGGCGTATTCAATGGCCTCCATTATCGCTGACGCGCGGGCCGCGTCTTCGGTCAGTCCCTTGCCTTGCGAGGAGGACAAGGTCTTGGAGTTTGGCCTGAATGCGGAGAAGCAGTGCAGGCCGATCGTATCGAGATCTGTCTGGCGAGCGACGCGCGTTATGCCAAATTGAGAGAGTATTGGCCTCAATCGGGCAACCGTCTCCGCCGGCCTGTAGGCCCTGGCCAGGTGCTCACCCGATGAAACGGTCATTCGGCAACAATCGCGCAGAACTTGTGCGACGGTATGCGAAGGCGAGCCAGCTTTGCGCGGATCGCCGCCGCCGTATCATCGCCCTGAGGCTGCGCATGGTGAGCTTCTGCCAGCACAGGATTGGCAATTGTATTGTAGTCCAGCTGCATTTTGGTCCCCCGAATGGATCAGGGGATTTCTGCATGGGATTATCGGCGTGCCATCCGTAGTTCCGATAGTCACGAGTGGGTCACTCAAAGCCGGCACGACGCATGGCCTCGGTCGTGCGTTCCACGACTTCGGGCTTTTTCACCGGGATGACCTTGACCCAGTCAGCTATCCGAAAGTTTGGGTACCGATCCAACCAAACCTCTTTATACGCGCGGGCTAGACCAAGTTCGCCAATCATGGCCGCACTTGCCGCCATGAGACGGGCCACCGGTGTGCGATCGGCCATGCGCCCTAGGGTTGCCAGAGCGCCGCGATAGTCGGCGCTGATGAACTCGGCCGATCCCTTGACCCAATAGTAGTCGTCCGGCGCCAATGGATTGAGACTGAGCGCCAGCTCGATCCGTTCTTGCGCTTGTTCACCTTCGCCAAGGTGAACCAATATGTCGGCTTCGTCGGAAAGAAGATCAGCGAGGTGGGGTGCACGCATCCGCGCTCGCTCAACGTGACTGAAGCTTTCGTCTATCCTCTGCAGATAGAGCAGTGCATGTCCTGTTTCCCAATTTCCAGCGGGCCCGAGTGGGTCGATTGCGGTGGCTTCTTTGGCAATGGCCAGGGCTTCGTGGAGCAGGTCCGTCTCTGGCCGCGCTAGGACGAGCCACTCCATGTTCAGGGTGCGCGCTAGCATTGCCTTTGCAGGCGCAAAGTAGGGGAACAAATCCAGGGCGCGAGTGAAATGCTTTCGCGCCTTTCGAATGGAGGGCAAATCGTAGCGCAGACGTTCGCAGCCCAAGATATAGTGCGTATAGGCAGACGCTGCGCCGGTGGTGCGAAACTCATAGGTCTCGGTCGAGGCGATCTGTTGGGCTACAGACGTCGCAATGGCCTGGCCCATTTCTGACGCTGCAGATTCGGCCGCGTCTAGCGACACAATGTCGGCGAACAGGATCTGACGCGTTTCTAGGCGCAGCAGCGAAAAGGAGAGTCGGGATCCGGCCATGATCTCTGTTTGGACGAGATAGTCTGCGCCGAGCATCGACGCTTGCAGCATGCTGTCGTCCGACATGATCTGCCGGGCGGTGTATGGAGCAAACATCGCGAAAGTGCGCATCCGGCAGAGTGATAGGGTCACTTCGGTTACCAGGGCGCGTGACACCACTTTATCGCCCGCCGTCATCGCAATCTCGTTCGGGGGAAGTACCACGATTTTCGGCAGCATTGTGCCGGCTGACCTGATTGCCTCTTGTCTTGGCGAGGTGCTTGCGGGCAAACGCCCGGGGAAAACCTGACGGAGCCAAATCCGAGTGTCATCGCTCAGATCGGTACCGAGATCATCTCGGAGGCGGCAGGAGAACAAATCGATCGCTGCCTTCGCATCAGCATGCCGATGTTGCCTGAGAAGGTTGCCGACCTTGGCCTTGATCAGGCGTTCGTCAAAAGGAGACTTGGCAAGGGCGAGATTCAGCACGAGCTCGATATCTCCAGCCGCCCCATAGCATGTGAGTGCCAGCTCGATCAGCATTGTGTCGACCCGCGCTCGGTGTTCGGCCAACCAAATCTCAAACTCGCCCGAACTGTGGTGACCCGCTAGCAGCTCGCCACCGAAGTAGTCCTGCAAGACCGTCGCCTTGACGCGGCGGGCGACGCTGAGGGCAAGGAGACGATCAAGATCGCTCGTGCCGATGGAAGTGAATTCGCGGCTATTGATGCTGATGATGCGCGCCTGATTTTGCGCTTCCCAACCGCGAATGGCAGACACCACATATCTCAGATTGCCGAATGCGCGCTCGGCCGGCAAATCACCCCAGAGCAGCGCGGCCACCTCGGACCTTGTTGCTCGATGGAATGGAGATAGAGCTGCGATGGCAACGAGTTCGTACCCGCGCCTCGGAAAGAGACCAGAGCCGGCATGGCCTGGCTGGCCGAGTAGCCGTAACATTACGCGTCGCTCCCTACGCGTCCACGCTGCTACTCTGGAATGATTATCACTAGGCGACTATCGATCTTGGTGACTTGTGAACAACTAAGCGCCTTGCAAGACTATGGCATCGGACATGCACCGATGATGGGGAATGCAAATGGCTCGAGTACCAGATACGCAATCGTTGGCCGCAATTGTTGGCGAGGCGCTGCCGCTCAATGACTTCATTCCCTTTTCTGACCTTACCGATACTGAAATCGATCGGCTCGTTATCAAGTGCCGAAGGGCTTTGGCTAGTCACAGGCGCGACAGCCGGAGTCGCAATGCAGAGGCCGCTGCCGATGCCGTTGCCGCGATCGAAACCATCAAGGGTACCCTAAGAGAACTGGTGGTCGCCGCCCCTTCAGAAAAGCGGGCCAAGATCAACGCGTTGATCGAGTCGGCATGAAGCCGAAAGATTGCGGAGAGTTAAAATGGGCACCCCAGTAGCTCTGCGCCCGAGTGCAAGACTGCGCCGCAGCTCCGACCGATCGGTCGGAAGCAGAAATCCTGCACTGGAGTTGATCGCCAGTTTATTGATGCCATGTCTAGGAACGACCCGCTCGCGGCCAGCGGCGATGAGGCTTCTCGAGGAGTTCGGCAGCGTCAGTGCGGTCTTGTCTGCACCAATGGCACGCTTAACGGAGTGTCGCGGAATAGGGACTGCCACGGCGCGCCATCTGACTGAGATCTTCGGAGCGGCGCTTTTCGTCGCGGCCGAACGCGTGGACAGCGAGAAACCTGTTCTATCGTCTTCCCAAGCCCTCCAAGACTACTGCCGGATACAAATGGCCTTTCTGCCGGTGGAACAGTTTCGGGTGCTTCTCCTAGACAAGAAGAACCGTCTTATTGCCGATGAGGTGCAGCAAACTGGGACGATAGACCACGTGCCGGTGTATCCACGGGAGGTCATTCGTCGATGTCTTGAGGTTTCAGCGACAGCGCTGATATTGGTCCACAACCATCCTTCGGGGGATCCAACACCATCTCCGGCCGATCTGCGGATGACCAAAGAGATCGAGGTCGCTGCCAAGTTGTTTGATATCGTCCTTCATGACCATCTGATCGTCGGAAAGACGTGTTGTATCAGCATCAGGAGTCTCTTCGGTCAGAATGGCCAGCCATTTGACTCCTCTGCGCGCTCCTCATGAAATGGTTGGCAAGAAATTGGGGCTCCCGGTTCGTCGCTCGCATCACATTTCATTTGCCTCTGGCCAATATCAACCTATCGCATTCGGTCAATCGACCGGGCCCTGAAAGGGTCTACGCATCCGGATCGACGATTGTTGTTGGTACTGGGCATTATGCTAAGAATGGTGGTGCCGAGCGGACAAGAGGCTTCCCATGTTTCTGAAGTCGTTGACAATTGAGAACTGCCGATCGCTTGCGACGGTCGATCTCGATTTTGCTTCCTATGGCACCTCGGATAATGTCCGAAAGTGGTCCATGCTCGTTGGTGAGAATGGTACCGGGAAGTCGACGATCCTGAAGGCTATCGCGCTTCTTTTGGGAGGCAGCGATGCCTTGCCCCATCTGCTGGGCTCGGCTCGGAGCTGGGTCCGAAACGGCACCGATGAATGCCGTCTCAGCGCCACATTGGTCACCAAGGAGGGCGCGGAGAGACACATCGGACTGAAGTTCAAGGCCGACCAGCCTATCCGAGAAATCATATCTGCGAATTCGTCGAGCTTGGCGCCTATCGACAACGCGCTGGGGCATGCCGAGCAGAACTATTTCGTCGTTGCATACGGCCCATATAGACACATTGCGGATGAAACATCGCCCTTCAAATCCCGTAATCCGGAGGGGGCGCAGAGGATCGAAGGGCTAAGGACGCTTTTTGACCGGAACGCCCCCGTTAACCCGCTCTCTTCGTGGGCCATGGGTCTGGAGTACCAGCAAGGCAGCGAAGGGCTCGGCATCGTCCGAGAAGCCATGGACGCGCTGCTCCCGGGCCTCGATTTCATAGGAATAGATCGGCAACTCGGGGCCCTGATGTTCAATACCCCGGATGGTCCCGTGGATCTCTCGGGCCTGAGCGACGGCTATCAAAACGTCGCCGCCTGGATCGGCGACCTGTTGTATCGGGTGACTGAGAATTTCGCACACTATCGCGATCCCCTCTCGGCTCGGGGGCTGCTCTTGATCGATGAGATCGACGCCCATCTGCATCCGACCTGGCAGCGGAACTTGAAAGGGTTCCTCGACTCGCGATTACCAAACTTCCAGATCGTGGCCACGACCCATTCTGCGCTCACGCTGCAGCAGTTTCGACAGCAGGAAGCGTTTGTGCTGCGGCGTGCGGCAGGCCTGGTCGAAGTGGCGGAATTTCCGACCGCACCGAACCTCTTGCGACTGCACCAGCTCTATGACCTTGCCTTCCGTGTTGGTACGCTGGATTCGGTAGAAGTCGAGGCGTCTAAGGCCACTCTGCGTCGAGCGCAGGACACACCCGCCTCCGCGACGACTGACGATGCGACCATTGCGAAAGAAGTCGTCGATCGGGCCGCGGCGAGCCGGAGCGTCCTGGACGACGCCTTGGGCAACGAAGCCCTTGAGGGTCTATTCACGCGATTGGAGCGGGTGGCCAGGGGTTTGGAGCAGCAGTCCAGCGATGCACCTGCGCAGCAGGGTGTCCATCGAGACGAACAATGATAGCCCTCGAACGTGACCGCAGTGCAATCGCGCCGAGGTTTCTGGGCGCCAATCGCCGTACGCATCTATTGGCTCTGTACTCGGCTGCTGCGCGCGGCATCCTCACTGACAAAGAGACGAAGAAGAGAATTTTCAGCTCGACCCACTGGGCGCCTAGCAAGGACCAACTGGGCTTGGAGACCCACGGCAAGTGCGCCTTCTGCGAGGCGCCGAACTCTGCCACCTATTACGGGGACGTCGAGCACTTCCGACCCAAATCGGTGTATTGGTGGTTGGCCTACTGCTACGACAACTACCTCTACTCCTGTCGCATCTGCAACGGAACGAAGAGCGACCTGCATACTTTCGGCGGCGCCGCGCTGATCGCGCCTCAGGTGCATGGGCAGATGACGGACGACGAACTCATCGCGCTCGCGGATATATTTTCTCCGTCCCCTACAGACGCGGGTGCCGTTGCGGCCTATGACGCCCTGTGCCGTGCAGAGTTGGGAGGCCTTCCAAACCCATACCAGGAGGAGCCGGAAGATCTGTTCGTCTGGGAGGCCTATCCGGACGTTGGGGAAGTGCGGATAGCACCCGCCCCTGGCAATCCAAGAGCATTGCAAGCGTTCGAAGCCGTTACGACGATCATTGGACTAAATCGTGCAGAGTTGCTGACACAGCGGTTCCGCACGTTCGAACTGGCGAAAAGGATATTCGATCAGGCCAGCTTACTTCCGGACCCGCACCGTCAACCTCTGTTGGATATCGTCCGGGACCTTACCGACTCCCGCCTGCCGTTCTCCGCGATGATGCGGTACTTTGTAAGGCAATGGGGCCTGCTGTCGTGAAGATGGCGGATAGGCATGATCAACGGCAGGCTATGGCGCAAATGGATGACCCTAGCTGCCACGCCGTGTAGCCCAGGCTAGAGGCAGAGCTGTCGGCCAACCACCACAAGTCTTACTTTAAGCCGAGGACATTCCTTAGCGTGTGGATATGCTTCGGCGTCGCATTGGGTTCGCCCTTTGCGTTGAATCTGGGCCCGGGCGACCAATACTTTGTGTGACTGAATAGTGGAGGAAGGCCCCCTGGCTTTTCCTCGGTCAGGACAGGAACGTCGCGAATGCCGCTGACGAGGTCGGTCTTGGTCGCAAGTCCAAATTGTGGGCCGAGTGGGCCGGCGAGTAGGTCGCCCCATAAGAGATGTCGCGCTGGCGAATAGAGGTTTGTCCAACGAGTGAACCCGAAGAGTGCAGCATGATGAGGGATCCGTGGCGAGGTGGGGCTATCTTCGTCACCAAACTCTGACACCTTCGAGCTGCGATAGGAGATGTGCTCGAGCTTTGTCTTAAGGTCATGCTCTGGCATCGGAGGACAGGTCGGAAACAACCGATGCTCCTGGGAGCGCCTGAGATCGTCTAGATCAAATGCCATCAACGTTTCTGCGTGGGCCATAGGCGAGCCGATCGTGATGAAATCGCTGACGATCCAGGGATTGCCCTGGTCGTTCCACTCGGCCAGGCAGGCTTGCTGCTGGTTTTGATACGCGCCAACATCAAGCACGCCGTTGACCTTCGCCTCCCTGATCATGAGCTCCAACGCGGCACGCTCCGGCTGCGACGGCCTGGCCTTCAATTTCGCTTCGTCCACGCGAGCATTCAGTCTGGCAAAGCAATGCGTGAGGATGTCGTAGCCGATGAAGGTCCCAAGCGAGTGGCCGACCAGAACAATACGCCCATATTCTGTGGGGCCTCTACTACCGTCGGCATTCACGCCCATTAGGCTTTCAAGAAGCTCGACGCCTTTTTCGCGGATTTCTTGCCTCCGGGCCACATTAGGCGGCTGGGCCTTAAGGTATCTGGCCACGTCGCCTATAGACCCTGTGAGGAACCCTCCCGCTATGGCGCCTCCCAAAGCAATGATCGCCGTGGCCATTGCCGGCAACCAATTTTGCCAGCAGAATTGACCGGCACCGCACCAGCCAATTGGTTGTAAAGCCATCAGCGTTGGAATTGCAGCCGTTGCGAGCGCTGCGGCCAGTACAATGGCCGACAAGATCCAAAGTGCAATCCACGCGGCCATCAATCGTTTGGGAACCCGACTTGGACGCCGGCATAGCAGGTCCAGTATCCAGGACTTCGCATGATCCCACGTGTTGCCGTGCATCAGGTGCGCCCAATAGAACTCGTAGAAATCGGTTCCTGCCCACGCTCCAGTGCTTTCGGTGGTCATCCGACGGAGTTCGTAGCTCCTGTTCCTTGCATCGGGTTTGCTCCAAACTGGGTTACGTGTGCGGGGTTGGCTCCCATCCACAGAGTCCGGTCGCCCCCTGGATATCAAGTCGTCGTCAGTGACCCAGACTACATCCACGAACTCTTGGAGGGTTTGCATAGGGATTTGCTCCCCCATCCCGTGAATAATGACAACCGCTTGCTTCATGACCCACCCGAACAGTCCGCCCACACGCGGGAGACACTACCACTACGCCAAACAAATCTCATGAGGTGCTTTCGGCAATTTGCCTGCCGTGAAATTCGGCGACAGGACAACGGCATTTGGGCGGCATCCGCAGTTACGCAGTCGTCCTCCAACGATTGGTAGAGCTTTCATGACGAGCGCAGGGCCAATTGGTGCCTGTGGGCTAAGCGCTTTTTTGTTCTCAGAGGCAAGCATGAAGACTTTGATGGAGCGGGTAAGTGCCTAGCTGCCCAGAAGCTGGGGCGAAACTCCGGGACGTCACACGGCGCTAGTCATCGACTTCCTGATCATTGGGGAACACCCGCCTCGCCACGAAAAATCCGAAGATGGGCACGTCGGGGAAGCGTCTAGACAACACTAAGTGCATTGCACGGTAGTGAACGCCGGCAGTCAACACGTCGTCGAAAATTGCCAAGGTCCGTGGCGTTGGCGCCGCTAGCTTTTCATCGATGGCGTACACTTCCAAGAGCTCGTCGACGGTGACCCGCTCCCCGGGTCCAGCTTCGTGCGAAGCTGCCAGTGATTTGGTCTGGTAAACTAAGCGACGCACGTCCAGCGGCGGAGCGGGCCGAATATCGCGGCACACCTTGGCGATGCGATCGTCGTAGCCGGGATCGCTGGCCATCTTAGAGGGCGGAATGGGGACGATGGTGGCATTGTGGAGCCACTCTTGGTTGATTGCGGCGCCAAAGAAGTGAGAGCACTCGGCCATTACTCTGGTCTTGTGCCTCAACTCCGCAGCACTTGAGGTGTGCGGCTTTTTCTTGAGGTTGCTGATCAGGTCGTTGCCCGGGCCGAAACGATAGTCACGGCCGGAGGTGTACTCTTTCCAGAAATAAATCTGGTCAGATGCGAGGATCTTCGCGTGATCGCCGCGGACGCTTTCGTCGAGCTTTGTCAGCTTTTCAGCCAAGAGCATCCCAGATGTCGTCCATCGAACGAACACGAATGGCACCCTGAGCTTCGAAGCGCGCGGGCCAGGTTATGTCGGTTCGCTGGAAACAGGAGTCCAGGATGAAGAGCTTGCGCCCTTGATAAAAGGCCGCCTTGGCTTGTGTAAGCGACCCTGATGTCTCTCCGGCCTCAACGATAATTGTCGCCTCGGTGAGCGCACTCATAGTGGCGTTGCGCTCCGGGAAGAATAGCCTGTTTTGCGGTGGCGCCTGGCGAGCGTAACGCAGAACAGGCACCTGGGAGATCAGCAGAAAATCGCGCGCGATCTGGTCCTGAAGCGAGCGGTTTTCCTTCGGATAGTACTGTCCCAATGGGGTGCCAATAACGGCTATCGTACGTGCGCCATACTCAATCGCAGCGGTATGCGCCGCTGTGTCGATGCCCATAGCGAGACCAGACACAATGGTGAAGTCGTCTTTTCCATCAGCCCTCTTTCTGGCTGATAGGTCTCGGGCCAACTGTCGGGCGCGCTTCTTCCCTTCATCGGAAGCCTCCCGGCTTCCAACAATAGCGATGCATCGGGTTTCAGTGAGCTCCCAAGCACCTTGATAGTACAGCAATTCGATAGGATGCTTTGCGTCTCGAAGCTTCTTCGGATAGTCGCCGGCGTGGTTGATTCGAACTCCAAACCGGGACACGCCGGCTTTGAACAGTCGATCGAAAGCTTCGGCGCCAGCTGCTTCGGCAGCGCTCGGTGAAACAAAATCCGACGGCATGGCCGATGGATCAGCCGCGAACTTGTCGGCGATGGTCTTAAAGGTGGCGCCCTTTTCGAGCCACATGGCTTCGTAAGCGCCAAGCTCTTTCTTCGGCGAGATCGGCGATATTGCCGGTTCACCGAAATCTTTGTGAGCAAGGTACATGGCAGCCTCTTTTGATGAGACGCACTCTGGCACGCCAGAGCGTTCTGCAAAAGTGTTAACAAAGTTTACCAACAGCGTCGGGAATTAACGTCCTGACCGAGGAAATGGCTCATTGTTCGCATTTTGTTCCAGTATAGGCAAGCTCATGCTGCTAGCCAAGTCATCGAAAGGGAAGGCGTTTGGCGCGAGTGCGGCTTATCGGGGGCGTCTCCACCCGGCAGTTGCTATCCTGGGTTGGCCCGTCGAACGGCCGGAAAGGGGCGCAATGCCGAAGGGCAGGGTAGAGATCGGTGGCAGACAGACCGCTTGGGAGACGAAATAGTCAAAAGTGGCCACTACCCTCTCAACTGCTTGGCTTTGCATGTGAGGAGTTCGACAGGATGTCTTGGGCGACCTGAAGCACTTCACTCGCGACCAGCGGCGTTTCTCCCGATGCGAGTGCAATGGCGACAGCAAGCGGCTCCACGGCATTTCGATTGCGGTGCGATGCAAGAAGGTCGCCTACCTGCTTACCGCCACCGGCTCTGACCACGTGCATCGCCGATTCCACGAAAAGCGGGATGATTTCGCGTTTTGTCGGCAGCTCACTCAAAGCCTCGCTCAGGCGCTCGATAGAAGAGTCCAGATCACCTGCCTCCGCTTCGAGGGTCGAGGCAAACAGGGCCGCTTCGAGGAAGTCGAAATGATCTTCCGCCAGACGCTTGGCGCCGTTGAGCCGGTCGATCTGCTCCAGATCGCTCCACTTCAGGCTTGCCAAAATCGCCCTCGGATCAGCAGCGTCGGACTCCAGTGCTTTGGTGATCAATTGAGCGGCCTCGGTCTTGCCCACGACGTGGGAAAGCCCGGTGAGAGCACCAACATCTTGTTCATCAAGGGCAAGGGCATGACGGTATTCGGTTTCGGCGGACTGAATATCACCGGTTCGGCGACATAGTTCGCCGCGCAATACGCGGCAGCATCCACACTTGTCGTTGGCAGCAACGGCGGCCTGTAAGACGGTGTCGGCGCCCTCGTCGTCGCCACGGTGAATAAGGTGCTCGGCGAGTTCTCGCATGGGCATGCATTTCGCCCGCCCATTCTCCGCTTCAACCGCGTCACGGAGCAGCGCCTCAACCTCATGGGCGCGATCGGCCCTTCCTTCGAGATGACGAGCCAACATGACGCGCCCGTATCTTCCATCGTCGAGTTGCATGGCTTGACGGAAAGACGCTTCTGCCCCGGCCTGATCATCCAACTCATCAAAGACGTGGCCGGCCTGCACCCAAGTGGTCGCCTGGTCCGGGAACTTTCCCAGCATTTCGAGGACGACGGCGGCTACCTCGTCGTCCGAATGACCCGCCGCGATCATCGCCCTCGCGAGCGTGGAAAAGACGAATGGTTCATCAGCTCCCATCTCTACCGCAGTTTTCAAGGCGTCCCGCGCGGCAGGTCCGTTGTCCGTCTGGTTGAGCAGATACCGCCCCAGATCGGCGAACGCTTCCCAGCGGCCGTCGTGTTCGGTGAAGCTCTCGAGCCACTGCTTTGCCTCATCAGGGCGGTCGTGAGCATGAAGGAAGCCGATGAGAGCTCGGCGAGTGAGGTCATTGTCGAAATCGCTCGCCGCCTCTCTGAGTATGCTCTCTGCCCGAGTTGCATCGCCTAAACGAGCCAGAAGCTGGGCATAGAGTACTCGGGACAGATCGGCCAAAGCCGATGCATGGTGGGCGTCCCGGTAGAGCGCCATTGCCAAAGCCTTGTCGCCGCGAGCCTCAGCCAGGGAAGCGGCGGCAATCAAAGCAGGCTCGTGGCCCGGCGTGATCGATAGTGCCTTACGATATGCCGAGATCGCTTCGTCAGGACGATCGCTCGCCCGGAGCGCGAGCCCGAGCACGGTATGGGGCCAGGGTTCTTCCGGTGCCAAGAGGGTGGCGCGCTCAGCCGCCGCCACGCCTTCCGTGACATTGTCGAGTTCCGTCTCGACGAACGCCAACCGTATCCAGAGCTCAGACACCGTGCTGTCGAGTTCAATTGCCTCAATGATGAGATCGCGGGCCTTGGTGATCTCGCCGTCGTCGGCGGCCGCCTCTATGCGGTTGATCAGCTCTTCGAGCCGGCCATCGGAGTTCGTCTGGACGTTCTGATCCGTGGTACTTATCAAGAGCCGCGACTCTCGTGCCTCCTGCCTGAAGGACTTGATGAACTCGGAAGGTGCGGACTTCAGGATCTGATCGCGCACGCTGTCGCTGGTCTTGGACAGAATGGCGTCGAACGTCGAGTGATAGTCACCGCGACTGGACGGATCGAGGTCGCAAGCCTCCTTTGCGAGCGAGGCCGTCGTACTGACCAATTCTTCACTGCTGTAGAACTCGACCATGAACGTCACGAGCGCTTTGACACGACTCGATGGATGACTGCGTCGCCTCATCAGGTAGTAGATGTTGAATAGGCGTTCTGCCGCGAAGTAGATCGAACTTCGTCCAGTGCCAGGCTCCTTCACTACCGAGCCACGGTCCGCCAGTCGGGCCAGCATCGTCGATGCTGTGTTGGTGGTCACGCGTGCAAGGTCGGCAACCTCCTTTGCCGACGTTGGGTCCCAAATTTCTAGCAGCGCGGCGAAGACTTTCCGCTCCACAGCGGGCAGGGCGTCGAGTTGGCTCTTGAAGTACTCGGTGTTCTGATCAATCAGGAAATTGAGATTGTCCATGAGGTCGCGGAGGGACCGGGTCTTCATGAAGTCCGCGAGAATATGTATGAGGCGGGGGCTGCCGCCAGTCAGAATCTGGATCGGCCGGATCCGTTCTGCCGGGACGTCGTCCTTCGTCAAAGCTCGCCAGAGGTCCCGGCATTCGTTCAACGACAATGGAGTCAATACCAAGGGCGCGTAGTCCACGGGCAGGAAGTCGTGATCCTCGTCATTGGCAGAGGCGACCGAGGTCGCCAGCACAGCGAACAGCTCGTCGTCGCGCAAGACATCGAGCAGGCCCTGATCCGGGTCGGGGCTTCCTTGCAGTTGATCGGCCAGGATGATGTGGAAATTCTCGACGACGATCAGGAAGCGCTTGGCGGCAGCGGCAGCGAATGAGCGAAGAGCCGAGAGCGTCCTGGCTATGAGCTCGGACTCGTCCTGCGCTGCGCGCGCATGCTCCAGGTCAGCGAGAAGGACGGCCTCGGGTGCTTGGTCGTTCAGCTGGAAAAGGACTTCCAGTAGGAACTCGCCGGCCGTCGTGACGGTGTAGCTTTCCTCGCCCAGCACAACCGGTTGCCAGCGGTCCGACAGATCTGGTCGAATCCTTACTTCGGCGACGACCCTTTTGCAGAGTGTGGTCTTTCCCGCCCCTCTTGGAGCGGAAATTAGGAAGCGTGGGGCGGGGCCGGTCTCACTGCCAATCGCGAGTGTGTCGATGATCTGCTCGAACTGAAACCGGCGTACGACAAAATTGGCAATCGCCTCATCGTCGGATTGAAATGCCGGATTGAACTTCGGAATCATGGGCTTACCTCTGCGCTGCTCAACCGGCGCCAACGCATGAACCTACACTGCCAACAAATCTGTTGGCAAATGGATTCGGAGCGCCTATATGTTACCAACAAATCTGTTGGCATGGTTACCAAGGCCGCGCCGAGCCACCTAAAAATGCGAGGCAATCATGTCACGGGCACACGTCACCCACTCCGATATCGTCCGGTTCGCGGATGAGCGCGTCAATCTCAAGCGCGAAGATGCAACGGAGCTCCGCCGGCAGGCCAACATGCTGCGGGACAAGCTCACGACCTATCTGAACGATCATCCCACTTTCGTACTGCGCAAGATTCTTCTCTCGGGCAGCTTGGCCAAGGGCACTGCCCTCAAGTCGATCAGCGACATCGACGTGGGTTGCTACATCGACGCTGACTCTGCGCCGGGCAAGATCGCGGAGCTCATCCCCTGGCTCGCCGAGAAGCTCCGCACCGCGTTCCCAAACTTCCGGCCCGACCAGGTGACCCCGAAGACCTACTCGGTGGGCGTCAAGTTCATCACCACGGGCAACGAAGTCGACCTCGTGCCGATCTTCTATCGCGGTGATCCACAATGGCGTGGCGACCTCGTCTCACAGGATACCGGTGAGACCCTGATGACCAGCATTCCCATGCATCTCGAATTCATCCGCAAGCGGAAGAACGAGAACGACGTGCATTTCGCCCAGGTGGTCCGCCTGATCAAGTACTGGGCCAAGCTTCGCAAGCAGGAGGATGAGGGCTTCCGGTTCAAGTCCTTCATGGTCGAGATGATCGTCGCCCATCTTGCCGACAAGGGGGCAGTGCTGAGCGATTATCCTGAGGCGCTGCAGACCGTCTTCACGTTCCTCGTCAGCGATGAGTTCCGGACCACGATCGCGTTCGACGACTACTACGACCCCAAAGTCTGCGCGAAGACCACTGACCCCGTTCGTATCTGGGATCCGGTGAACTGCGAGAACAACGTGGCCGTCCTCTACACACAGAGCAACAAGGACAAGATCATCGACGCGGCCATGGACGCCGGCGATGCCATCGACTCCGCGCTTCATTCACCGACCAAGGGCGAGACAGTCCGCTACTGGCAGAAGGTCTTCGGTCCATCGTTCACGGCGTAAGGAGGCTGATATGAGCAGCTACACCACTTCCAGCACGCAGACCTCCACCATCACCGACGCGAAGTACCTCGCGTCCAAGGTGGCCACGGATCTGGCTCGCTTTCAGCGCTTCTATGGCAGCCCCAGCGATAAGGACATCGCCGACTACGAGTCCGAATTGACGACCTTTCTCAAGCACGACGCCATCGACAACGTCGTCTATGGCTTCAAGCGCAACGGTCTCTGGACCTTGGCGTCGGTCCGGTACGTCGTCTTGCCAGGTGGTGTGCTTCAGGTCGACGACGATCCCGGCCGGATCAGGGCCAATCTCGACATTGCAGGGGCGAGCTTCACTTCGTTTCTTTCGTACAGCTCTAAATGGTTCGGACGGCGAGAAGAGGATCGCGCCCGCATCAAGGCATCTTTGCCCTTCAGCCGCACGACGGGGAATTCCCCGAATCTCGAGCAGGGCCAGTGGGTCCAGGACAAGAACTATTCATCCGGTGGCCTTGGCCTCGGGCGCAGCACCGTGAGGATCTGATCATGGAACGCATCAATATCGACGACCTTTTCGACCGACGTCTGACTTTCCCCGACATGTCTGCGGCCAATCGGTTGAGCCGCATGGTTGGCGTCGACGAACCGAAGTCGCGCCTGACCAAAATCTTGGGCATCCTCATTAACCCGGATGGTCCACGCAAATGGGCCGATCGCTACCACCGTGGTGCCAGCACCCTTCTAGAATACGTCGAGCGGCGGCCGCCGCTGGTGGTACTCGCTGGCGACGTGGGTACGGGCAAGACCGAACTCGCCGAGAACATCGGCGATGCCGTAGCGCGTCTGGAGGGCCTCGAGGTTACACTATATCCCGTGAGCCTCGCAGCGCGCGGCAGTGGTCGGGTGGGTGAGATGACCCAGTTGGTCACTGCGGCTTTCGACAGCGTCCTCGATGCTGCCAAGAAGCTTAAGCGCTCCTCAGGCAAGGCGGCGGGCGGCATCATCCTCCTCGTCGACGAAGCCGACGCCCTTACGCAGAGCCGGGAAGAAGGGCAGATGCACCATGAGGACCGCGCAGGCGTCAATGCCTTCATTCGTGGCGTCGATCGCCTCGCCGAACAACACGTTCCGGTGGCGGTGATTTTGTGCACCAACCGTCTTTCAGCTATCGACCCTGCGGTCCAGCGTCGCGCCGCCGACGTCTTCTCGTTCGGTCGTCCCAACGATGTGCAGCGCAAGGCCGTCGTGCAGGGGCCCCTCTCCGAGGCGGGCTTCAACTCGTCGCAGATCGACAAGATCGTGGCGATCACCGGCCCGAAAACGCAGGACGGTATCGGCTTCACCTTCTCGGATTTAACCCAACGGTTGCTGCCGACCCTCGTTCTCGACGCCTACCCCGATAAGGCCATCACGTTCGATCGCGCTGTCGCCATCGCTCAGGGTCTGAGCCCTACGCCGCAATTCCGTGACGGGGCGCGCCGCTGATGGCCGATTCTGTAGTCGCAAACTGGGACGGCCACGACTATCAAGCCCGGGTCTTCTGGGTCCGTGCCACAGAGCTTCGTCGTAGAGACAAGGTCCATGTCGTCGAGGTATCCTACGAGTCTGAAGGTCCCAAGGGCTTCGACGACGTCGTCGTGCGCTACTTGCCCGCTCGGAAAGGCCGGCGATCCTTCGAAATCGCGGCAGAGCACTATCAGGTCAAGTTCCACGTCAATGAGGGTGGACGCTTCGGCTACGCCGACCTCATCGAGCCGGAATTCATCGGGGCCACCAAGGTATCGATCCTCCAACGGCTTCGGGATGCCGTCAAGAACGCTCCGCCAGGATCGACATTTTGGTTGATCACTATTGACCGCATTCGTGATGGGGATCCACTTAGCGAACTGTTCAGTGGCCGGGACAATTCGCTCGACGTTGACAAGCTTCGCGTCGGCAAGACTGCGGATAGCAAGATGGGGGCCGTGCGAAAGCTCTGGCGAGACCATCTGGAGCTCGAGACCGACGAGGAGCTATTCTACATCCTTGATCGCTTCCATGTGAAGCACGGTGCGAAGACGCTCGAGGAGATGCGCGACGAAGTGGACTCCGCGTTCTATGCAGTGAATCTCAAGGGCGGCGAGAACACCTGGGAATTCAGCCTCGACGGTGTGATCAAGGGTCTAAAGTCTGTCGGAAAGAACAAGTTCACCCGCGACGAGTTCGAAGCCTTCGTCAAAGAACGCGGATGGATTCGCACCGACGATGAGAACAGGCAGCCCGTGACCGTCAAGTCGTTCGGGGATCAATCCACCGGTCATCTGGCAAGCCCTTCGGATTGCGACCTGTCGTTGCTCGACAAATTTGACTCGAGACAACTCAGGCCAGGCGCCGACTGGATGGCCGAGATACAGCCCGAGATCGTGGGCTTCCTTCAACGGGTGAGGCACGATCACAAGCGCGTGCGGCTCTCATTGGAGGCTCACGCCTCGATCGCATTTCTCTCCGGTTCCTTGTTGCACACCAAGAGCGGGGTCGACACCGAAGTGCTTCAGAAAGGAAGGTCGCCAACTAGCATCTGGCGTGCTGACGACAAAACCAGCGGCCCGGCTCTGCTCATGGAAGAACGGAAAGTGGGTGACGGAATAGATGTTGCTCTCGTGGTCTCGTTGACACGACCTGCGCTTCACGACGTTGAGGATCATATCCAAAGCCATCCCGGCAAGTTTGGTCGGATTGTGCATTTTATGCCCGCAGACGGCCACGGGCAGTCCTCTGTTAAGGGCGGCGCACATGCCGCGTCGCTCGCTGACCAGATCGCTGACGCCATCTCTGACCTTAGACTTCGGAGCCCGACCAAGATCCACATCTTCATATCTGGCCCCAACGCCTTTTCGTTCTTCTTGGGCCAACATCGCGAGGCGTTGGGAGCCGTAGTGCTCTATGAGTACGACTTCGGCGGCACGAGGCAATACCACCCCTCGTTCGCAATAGGTTGACGAATACCTCCGCGCTCGGAGCCGCCCTTGTTGTGCTTAAAGCTATCCAGAACCGTTCGACTACCGCTTTCCGCATGCGCTTTGAAAGTGACGCTCAACTAAAATCGCACCCTTATAGGAGATCCCTATGGTAAGACGAGTGACGCCATCCCAGTTGCAGTCGATGATCAGGCAGCAGCAAAGCAAACTGAGACAAGCTGTGAGCAGCTACAACCGCGAAGTGCAGCGGTTCAACAACGCCCAGCGCCAGGCGGTAAACAAATACAATCAATGGGTCCGCTCCTACAATTCGCAGCTAACGCGAGCGGTCAGTCAGCACAATCAAGCGGTGCGCGCCCACAACGCACAAATACAAACGAGGCGCCAAAGGCTTCTTGCAGCACTTAACTCGACCAAATCGTCGCCATCGTACTCAACGCTTCGAAATTCGAGCATCACACTGAACGAGAGTTGGGATCAGGTGGGGGCGAATGTTGTCCCACCAGACATTGCAGCGCTTGCAGAGCGGGAGGCTGCAAACAGCCTAGCAACGGCGCGGACCTTCGTCGAAAATCTTGAAGACCATGATGAGGATGCTGCCACTGACGAGGCGAGCGGTGTCAGCGGCGTCCTTGAAGGATTGTCGTCTGATCTGCATAGCCGCTGGCAAGGTGCGATGTTCGCCCTCAACCCCCGTAACCCAGATGCCGCGCGTCATGTATGCACGAGCATGCGTGAGGTGCTGACGCAAATGTTAGAGCTCCTTGCTCCGGACTCGGACGTTGTGGCTGCGGAGCCAACGTGCGAACGCGTGCCGAACAGCGCTAAGCCAAACCGACGTTCCAAGATCATGCATTTGCTTAAGCTTCGTGACATCAACGACACGAATTTCGAGAATTTCGTGAATGATGACATGAGCAACATCTTGCAACTATTTTCAGAATTCAACGACGCCACTCATGGCCCAGCAGGTCGACACGACTTCGCTAAGCTACGGGCGATAAAGGCTCGAGTTCAGGGTGGTATCATGTTTCTTGCCGGCTTGGCAGTTCAATGAACCAGTAACGTCGGAAGTTCGCCTGCGGGGCTAAGAAAATATCGCTTGGCCTCGCGCAGCAGTTCGCGTGCAAAGGCGTGATCGCTTTTCCAAGTCTTCATGAATGCCCGGAGACAACCCGAGTGCGGCATTTCGGACTCTTGGCACTTCTCAAGAATAGCATAGTCGGTTTCGTCGGCGTCGCCCCTGTCGATCGCAACCAATGATGGACCCAGAAGCATGATCATTCGGGCTCGCTCGCGATGCAGTTGCTCTCGACCGTTTAAATCGAAAAAATCGATAATGACCTGACCTCGCCTTTGGGGATGTCCATCCGTCGCAGCCGGAACAGCAACCGTCCCTACGAAAGTTACTAGGTCTTCGGGGTCCGTATCTGACGATCCAAGTGGATAGCACAAGAAGCAATTCTCGGAATCAAGATTGCCTCGCGAAGTTAGGCGCACTCCTGAGACAGGGAAGTAATTCGACTTTAGGCTTGAATTGCAGGACTTGCAGCTCGCGGCATAGTTGGCGAGTTCGTATGGAAGCCAGTAGTATCCACAATCATTCGCTCCCCCAGTATCGAAGTCGTATTTGAAGGGATGAAGTCCCTCTACCGGCCAAGATTTCACCGAACTCTTCGGTCGAAAGTGCTCAAGATCGAACTCGATCTTTCCATACAGTTCATTCTCAAACTGGCGTTCGCAGAAAAGGCACTTGTAATGCTGCGCTGCCATGAAAGCCGGTTTGACAGTGCTCCAAATTGTCTTCGAGCTGTCCTCCTTGTACGCGCCCGCTGCCTCAAAGCGTTTCGTACGGGAGGCGGCTTTGGACACCCAATTCTTGTCAAGCTTGCCGACCGCTGCGACCAAATCGGCCATCTCTAGGTCATATCTGATCATGCCTTATCACCTTGGGACTTGTTCCCCCCGACATGACTATCCGCCATGCTACCAAGGCGCTTCAGAAACGCTAAGGCCGCGTTCTTGTCCCCATCTGCCGCCAGGGTCAGCAGGCGCTCGGCTTCGTTCGCGAAATCACCGGATCGCGTCGTCTTTAGGCCGAAGTATGAACTTAATAGGATCTGCTCAGCGCTTTTTCCGAACACGGTCTCCTTGATTTGCTTGATGGTCGCGAGTCCTCGTTCGTCGGTGTCCGTTACGAAGACGTTTTCCTTATAGGCGGTGCTTGCCACTAAAGGGCTGTGAGTAGTGCAGATGAACTGCAGTTTCGGGAACGCCTTCGCAAGAGAGGGGAGTACGGTACGTTGCCATTCCGGGTGTAGGTGCAGGTCGATCTCATCGATCAGCACTATACCCGAAATGTCCGTGAGGGGCCTTTTCCCGGCTACATCCGCAAGATGTCCAATGATGTCGCCGGCCATTCCCAAGAACGCTTTATATCCATCGGAGAGAGCGGTGAATGGCGTAGGACGGCTGTCGAAATCGAGAATGAACTGGTCCTCTTTGGGATCGAATTCACCTGTGAACCGAATGTTGGACGGGAGTAGCTGGTTAAGAAGATCGGTTGCTTCGCTCTGCCGCGCGGTGCTCAGTTCTCGATACCAAGCTTGGAGCGGACGTATGGGGAGGTGATCCTCGAAAAGACCCGCGACCCGTTGATACCTCAGGCCTCGTGAGCGCCGGGCGCTACTCTCGATAAAATCGCCGCTCTCCACACGCCTAGTCGCTCCATAGCCAACCATGAAAAAGGACGGGGATTGATCTTCATAGATGAGGTCGGAAATCGGACTGCTGGGTGTGCTTTCCAAGTGCAGTCGGTCTCGGCTCTGCCCCTCTCGAGAATCAAATCTGGCAAGCAGGTCGACGCTTTTGGCTCGAAGTATCTTGCCTGCCTCTCGACGGAGTTCGGCTGGCTCAAGTACGACACCGGCCTTCAGGAGTGAGTGACTTGCATCCGGGCGTCGGACGACGCGGTAGGGAACGTAGCCAGATTCGAGTAGTACTGGCGCTAGGATTGCAACGGCGACGGCCCGAAGCACCGACGACTTGCCACCGCCGTTGTCGCCAAGGATCAAGTTTACATTGCCAATCTCGGATGTGCCGGCGCTTCTGCGCCCTGGGTATTGAAGGTCCAGCACTGCCCTGCCGAAGCATCTGAAATCGTAGATCGACAGTTTTTTTGCGTACATGGATGCGGCTGGTCCCTTTTGACGTGCAAGTTATACCCGCTCGACGTCGCGTTCCAGCCTCGTGTGTTAGCCTTGTTTTGCGCTCGAAAGCCGTCTTTGCATACCTCCCAAAGGGCGCCAGTCGATTGGTAACACGATGTCCGCTTGCAAGAACGTTCGAAGGTTTGCCGACCGGCTGGAATAGTGCGCGTTGCTGTCCTTGACATGCATCTTGCTCCCTTTCAGTACGCGCGCATAACGCCGTTCGACGGGCTAAGTCGTCCACCTCTCCGAAGCTGCTGGGACCGCCATTGTGCTATCGAGAGTCCGATTTGGGGCAAGTTTAGCCCTGTCCAAACACACTGCCTCAAGCCTAGACGGTTACCACCTAGGTTTTCCGCCCGAATTTACTGATTGCCACAGTGCCGATTAGGGCTAAATTCGTGTTGCTGGGGGGGCAAATCTTGAATAATCGCCTAGAAGTAGATGTGCCAAAGGGCCTGCAAACCTATGTCGACCAAGTCCTGGTTCGGCTAGGGTATCTCTATCCCGACGTTGCCTTTGCGCAAATGGATGGCTGTCTTTCAGCGACGCTCCCGTCCAACACTACTCTGACCAGGCGCGACATTCTGCATCAACTGTACCGTGAGAAGATTTACCAGGACAGTCTGCCGATGAGGCAGCTTATGTATCGGACCCTTCTGGTATGACGTCGGTGTGGCCTTTACGCTTCCGGGAGATGCAGGAAGGACTGCTGTTCACGACGGAGGCCGGCAACTGGTTCAAATCCGACGAGGCATTCTTGGAGCGGTATGTCCTCGAAGGCTTGAGCGAAACCGATAAGGCCTTTCTAAAGCGCGGCGGGGCTGCGTTCGACGATGTTGGCGATCTTTCCTATTCCGCTTTTTTACGAAATTGGGCCGGGCGCCACGCTGCCAGATCGAGGGGAATTGGCTATGTCATCCTTGTGCCAACCCTGCGATGCAATCTGTCCTGCGTCTACTGCCAAGTGTCCCGCGCGGCTGAGACTGCCAAGGGGCACGACTGGACCGAGGAAACATTGGCAGATGTTCTCGACTTCTTGGACGGCCTAGACCAAGAGAACCCCAAGATTGAATTCCAAGGCGGCGAGCCTCTGCTGCGTCTAGACTTGCTTGAGCGGGTACGGACCTTCTGCCGCGTGCGCTTCACCAATCCCACCTTCGTGGTCTGCACGAACCTGCAGTCCGTGTCAGGGGAGGCGTGGGCATTCCTTGCCGACGAGGACACCCATGTCAGCACGTCGATTGACGGCGATCCGCCCACCCACACCGTCCAACGCACTTTCGATCAGAAAAAGACGGATGTATTTCTGAGCAACGTCGCCGCGTTCATTGAGCGCTTCGGCAGTGATCGAATATCTGCGCTGCCGACGATTGATCTGGCCCGTCCATTTGACGCCGACGCTCTAATCAACACCTATGCCGCGTTCGGCATGGCGTCGATCTATCTCAGGCCGGTCAATCGGCAAGGTTTCGCGCGACGATTGTCGCCCCTAGAGGATGAAGCGGAGAGGTGGTCGCGCATTCATGCCGAATTCGTTTGGAGGTTAATCGAACGAAACTACCGTGATGGCACAACATTTGAGGAGTTCTACTTCACACATGCTCTGCGTCGTGTGCTGCGGTCCGGTATCGATAGCCATGTGGACATCCGTAACCCGAACATTCTCGGCGACGGGTATCTATTGATCGATCACGATGGTCGCCTTTATCCCACCGACGAAGCCCGCATGATCACGCGGGTCGGCAAGATTGATCTTTCCATCGGTACCATCGCGACAGGGATCAACTATGGTAAAATCAATGATCTCAACGCGTGGAGCTTCAACGACCTAGATCCAGACTGCCAGCACTGCCCCTATCAGCCATACTGCGGCACAGATGTCGTCGACGATGTGTCGCGCTATGGCCGAATTGACATCCCGCGTCACGACACCTGGTTCTGCCGCCGACACATGGCGATCTATGACCTGGTCTTTCAGTTGATGGACGATCCCAGTCCCGCCGTGCGGCATTCGCTAGCGCTGTGGGCAGGTGTGCGACAGTGGCCGGAGCGGGTGATCGAGGTGCTCAAGTGATTGCGCTCACACTGCCTGCCGATATCGTTGGGCTAGATGTTGATTTGGTCGTGCGCGCTTCTTCGGTCCGCGCGCGTGAGACGGATGCGCTTATCGAGCAGTCCAGTACTGGCGTTCTCGTTTCGTCTGGAACGGCTCGTATTCAGATCACTGGTATGACCGTAGCTGAAATGGACGGGGACGTCCTTCTGCTTCAACCGGCGCGCGGCCTGGTCCAGCGCCTCATACGCGCGAACTCGAAGCACAACACCTTTCTGGTGACGGAGCGGTGCGATCAGCTCTGCGTCATGTGCTCGCAGCCGCCCAAGAAAACCCATGTCGACATGTTTCGACATTTTACGGCGGCGGCGATGGTGGCGCCAGAGAACGCGATTATTGGGCTCTCTGGCGGCGAGCCAACGCTCTACAAGTCGGATCTTTTTCAGTTCCTCGAATTGTGCCTGACATTGCGACCGGACCTCAGTTTCCACGTTCTGACCAACGGCCAGCATTTTGTGGAAGAAGATATCGACTTCCTATCCTCGGACGCCGCACGGAGAATATTGTGGGGCGTCCCCCTCTACTCAGCGAATTCGGATACCCACGACCGTCTTGTGGGCAAGTTGGGTGCGTCTGAGAAGCTCAAGGGCGGGCTGGCCATCTTGTGTCGTTCCGGAGCGCCAGTTGAGCTGAGAACCGTCGTGATGAAGGATAATGTAGGCGATTTGCCTGACCTGGCGTCGTTCATCACCACGCACGTGCCCTTCGCCGCACCATGGGCGATTATGCAGCTGGAGAACATTGGCTTCGCTCGCAATCGCTGGGGAGATCTATTCTTCGATCACTCGATCGACTTCTCGCCTATCGCTGAGGCGCTAGACCTCGCGCACCTGCGGGGCATCCTGACGAGGCTATACAACTTCCCGCTTTGCACTGTGCCCACTCCCTATCGGCGCTTCGCGCCGTCGACCATCTCCGACTGGAAGCGGCGTTTTGAACCGCGCTGCGATGGCTGTATCGCGCGCAGTATGTGTGGTGGGTTCTTTGAGTGGCATCCCTTCGATGCCAGCTACGAAAGGGTAGGGCTACGATGAAGGCTCGTCGGTTCCTGATTTCTTCGCTGCTGCTGGCCGGCTTTGTTCCGCCGCAAAATGCGGTTGCAGCTCTGCCTGATACCACATCGATAGAGCCGGCCAAGAACAAGGCCTCTCTATTCGACATCTTCAAACGCGATCACGTCTTTGACCTGTCGCAGCACAGATCACACAGAAGCCACTCTAGCCATCGTAGCCATTCGAGTCATTCCAGCCACCGATCTTCAAGCGGGGGAGGCTATACGGTCTATAAGCCGCCTACCCCCAGCTATACGGCGCCAGTCTATTCGCCACCGGCCCCAGCAGCCGTAGCGCCCGCGCCCACAACGACCGTTCCCCAAACCGTAGCTCCTTCAACGACACCGCGGGTGCTGCCGGGCAATGCAAACAAATTTACCGAGATCGTTATCCAAGTTCAGACTGCCCTCTATGTCTATGGGTACTATACCGGAACCATTGATGGCATCGTTGGCCCTCAGACCAAGAGCGCCATTTCGACTATGCAGTCACAATACGGTCTGCCGGTCACGGGCACAATTACACCGGACGTTCTGAATGCGCTAATGATCACGGCGGAGTAAGGCGCATGTCCAACGGCACAACGATCGGCATGATCATAATGTTGGGTGCCATCATTTGGTGTCTGGCCTGCCTGGCGCGTGTCGTTGTCGGCCCAAATAGGAAGACTGCGCTGACACGCAGTTTTAAGGCGGGCCTCGTTTTTTTCGTCGGAGTGATAGTTTTAGGCATATCTGGTGGACAGCAGCAGGGGAGCACCGCCACTCCAACCAATTATACCGCAAATACGGAGATCGAGGCTTCCACGCCTACTGTGCCTGAGCCAAACCCTGCTCGGCCAGCTTCAGAACTTTTGTTGGCCGCATCCATCGAGCCTCCAACGACCGCGCCCGTCGTTTCGGCTCGCTACCAGACCTCTCCAACGCTGATCAGCCTTGTCATCGCCAATTTCAGACCGGACATGGCTGAATCATTGCGTGAAATCGCAACCCAGGAATGCGCGGGGTCTGACTTCTGTTCGATTGGGTTCTGGACTGAAGACTCCATTGCACCGCGAACACTGCGAATGTCGGATGAAGCAGTAAAGGGGCGCCTGGCGCACTACGCCCATAACCGGGCGACTGGCTTGGACACCTTTAAGTGGAATTGTGAAGCCTCGCCGTTTGCCGATAATTGCCTTTGACTTCATATCATCGCGCTGGCGGAATGCTGGTGGCCTTCAAATCTGACTCTCATAACGTGCTGACTTTTCAGACGCTGCACCGTCCGGCAGCGACGACTAAGGTTAGCAGTGTAACTGGTTGGTTCAGCATATCGTCCCCTCTCCTCATTTATGACGTTCTATTCGCTTTCTGCGTCGAAATGAGTTCTCACGGCCGTGCTGAAAAATTGCAGATCGATAGACCTTTATGGAACAGAACAGAGAGTTAAAAGACTTCGAACGGCTGCTGGACGCGGCCCTGGAAGGGCTCCCGAGTTGGAAGTGGCTGGGCACTAAAGCCCTGCGCATCGCATCGGAACTTTATGAGATTGCAGCTTTCACCGGTGGGCTAGGCAGCGCTGGCTGGCTGGATCGCGGCTACTCGATCCTTGCCCGCCATTTTGTAGCGGCTTCCACAGGCTTTGAAGCCGACATGGCGAGCGAGGCGGACCTTCGACAGATGACCGAGGACCTAGCATTCGCCTCCCACTACTACATGATGCGAGAGTACCTCTACTACTCGTACAATGCACCCGGCTCGATGAAATGGACCTTCGATGAGGGCCGGGTGCAGATCGAGTTCGCGGACCGGTCGATCCCTCGCCAATATTTCACGGTCCACAATGACTACGTATTGGGGGCGCTGCATCATTTCCGTGACTTCGATCATTCCGAAACGATCATGAGCTTGCTCAAGAATGAGCCCGAAGGCGTCAGGACCCCAAACCTCGAGGCTGCCGAGCCATTGATAGAGGAGGAGGTCGACCTCAAGCTCGCAGCCTACTTCTCGCTGATCGCTCCAGATAGCCAGATCGACCTGGGCGGTTACACCTATGAGCAGTTTCTCGGCGTCTATCGGATGTTGTTGATGAAGGCGATGTATCATCGATACCTCGCAGCCGCTCAAGAGGGGGTAGGCGCGATCTACTTTACGGATGCCGAGCTGATTGCCGGCATCCGGGCCGAGCTGGGCTTCGGGCCTGATGTCGCCACGCGGCTGCTTAAGGATATCGTGTTCGATAGAGAAGCAGCGGCCGCACGTGTCGACGCCAGCTACTTCTCACTGGTGCGTGAGAGCGAACCTGCAGGGCGCATCATCATGCGTCCTCACCACTTCGCCGTATCGGAAGGGCTCGTCAACTTGTTGCGAGTTGTGGCGCAACGGCGTCCCAACACTTTCCTCGAGCAGGTCAGCAACGAAATCGGTAGCGCCTTCGTCAGGCGTGTCAAAGCGGCATGGGAGGCAGAAGGTTTTATCTGTCACAGCGAAGTGTCGCTACGTGACTTCGACCCGATCTTGCCCGACATAGACTTGCTGGTGATCTCAGTTGAACCCACCCTGGGTTACGTGATTTTCATATGTGAGCTGAAGTGCCCAGTGCCACCCCGGTGGGCCAAAGACCAGCTCAAGGTCCTCAACAAGGACGGCGTCTCGAAGGCATTTCGTCAGGTTGAGGTGGTACGGCGTTTCATCAAAACCCATGATGGCATGCGGTTGCTTTCGCGCCTGCTACCGAAGGAAGGGCACCCGCATTTCGAGGGATTCGTCGTCACGATCGAACACCTGATCATCACCTCCGACAATGCCGGGATGTTCTTCGGGGCCGAGAGCACCAAGGTCGTCAACTTCCGGACCTTGGAGCGTCTGCTGCGTCGAAGCGACGGCGATGTGGCGTTGATCCAGCATGTCCTTGGTACATATGCCCAGCATGCTGACGAGGCTGTGGTAACCGGAACGGTAGAGTTCGAGGTCGGCGCGCTGACGGTCGCCTATGAAGCTACTATGGAAAGTCCATTGCTGGAGTTTCCGCAAGGTCATTGGCGCAGCGATCCAGGAAGGCAAGAGATGATTGACGCCTTTATAGCTGACGGTCTTCACCCGTTCGAAGTCTTCGAGCATCGGGCGCCAGACGCCGTGGTGGTTGATCACAAGAAAAGGCGCTGACCGCGGGACTCTTCTGCGGGCGAATGATACGCTCGATAGCCCGGTGTGGCACGGGGGAGGGCGCCGGGTTGAACTGATTTCTCACGGGAATACAGGTATTGCCCTCTAGAGGGGCGGGCTGTCGACGGAGCACAAGCGCCGCAATCGCGAGTCTTCGCCCTACGGACTGCTATCCCTGACACGGAAAGGGTGAGGGTTAAATGAGGGACCGCCCGATGGCTTGGTCAGAGAGGCGCACCCTTGTCTGTCCGCGGCTTAGCCGTCGGGTAACCCGACCTTGTAGCGAGAAGCAGCCTGTCCACTTCCTACCCCGAAGCGGCAGGTCGGCAGACGACGCCAGATGCGGACTGCCAAATCTGCGTACAATGGGTCTGAAGGGCGCAAAAATGCCAATGGGCGCGCCAGAATTATGGCGCGTCCATTGTGGTTTGTTACCTCGTCGGCGGAAGTATGGTCATGCCACCACCACTGGCGCCGCACTCTGGACAGGTCATCGCGACTTTGAACGCATGGTCGACTTCGGCGTCGCCCAGGCGATCCATCACGGTGCTATAGACTATGAAATGCTCATGGCCGCGCCCCGACGAACAATGGCTGATTAACACATAGCCCGCATCGCGGAACTGGGACAAACGAGTGATCGGTTGAATGGGCTTGGGCGGATAGTCTGGAACTCTCATGGCGGGTAATTCGCATCGGGCGTCAGTGTGCTGGAAGGATGCGCGCAATGCGGCATCTCCACAATGGCTACGCCGCTTCCCAAACGCGATTGAGGATTTTTGCTGCGATTGCTGCCTTATCCTGCGGCAGGAACCGCCCGTAGTGCTGTTGGACCATCGCGGGCGTGTCCTGAATGGCATAGCTCGCCTGCTCGTATGAGCCGGTCTGCTTGAGAATGTGCGTTGCCAACACGTCTCTGACATTGTGCGGGCCGTGAGGAAGCAGTCCCTTTATCGCTCCCCGACCGGTGTAGGGATTGAAGATGCCGTAGCGTTGGATGGTCAGGCGCCACGCCTCATAGAACGTGTTTTGATTGTAGGCAGCGTCGGCGCTGGTTCGTTTGACCGACTTCACAAAGAAGGTCCCCGGATCTTTTGCGCCCGCAATAAGCTGAGTACGATGACGCTGGATGTAAGCATCGATCGCATCGTACAGCCCAGCCAGATTTGGAAGGACTAAACGAAACGGCTTAGAACCGAAGAACGACGAGGTCGAGTTCTTGAAGGCAATTGACGGTATTAGGACTTCCCATCCTCCATCGCGATCACTCCACCGCAACTCGCCTCTCTTTTTCTCCTCGAGGTGCCGCTCCGACGTCGGCACACGACCCCGCGGGCATACCAGCAACTCCCGCAGGTTGCGTTGACGCAGACCTGTATGCATGCCCAAACGGATCAGTAGGAACGACCTCACGGCCTCTGCCGTCGCCCGCGGGTATCGGGCTTCGTCCGGCATGAGCCGCATAATCTCCTCGGTGATCTTGCGGTATTCTCCCACAGGACTATCGGCCTCGAGTATGGGCAGGATCGGCTCGAAGGGGTCGCGATGGATCTTGGCCACGCGCTGGATCTCGCGGATGCGATGCCGGGCATGCTTGTAGAAGGCATCGCAGGAGCCATCCCAGTCGTTACGCACGCGGTCAATGTCGGATTGGGTGATCATGCCGGGGATGGGGCTAAGTCGATCGGCCAAATCCGATTTCTGGCGGATCCAACCTGTCTCTGCGCGGGCCATGCTAAGGACGACGCTGAGCATGTCGACTTCCCATTTCGTGTAGAAGCCGCGCCGAGCCTCACGCCATTGGAGGTACCAGTCCCACACAGCCGGAAAGATCAGCATCGCAAAGCAAATGCTGTCGAGCGGCACACCTGCGCCTTTCACAGTACTACGCGGATCGGCAGCCAGAGCCCCAAACATCAGGCCAAGATGCTCGACCTTCTGGGATGCGGTCTCGCCATTCCAGACGCCGTTGCGCTGGAATCCGAATGCGGTCAACGTCGCTGTCTTAAAACGAAGCAGGTCTTGCATCTCAGTGTCCAGAGCCTCTGGCGCGTCGGTGACCGCCGACTGCAGCTCCAAATCGAGATCACCCATCTCGTCCGCGACTTGCGGCAAGGCAGGACGCCTGCTTGATCCGTGGAATGCTGGGAAGCGAACGGCATATCGTTGTCGCATCGCAGCTGCCTGGAACCGGCGATAGTCGGTCGATCCTGAGATGATGACCGTCCGGACCCATTCTAGGATTTCTCCCTGTTCAGTCTTTGAGCGTGTCAGAAAGTCGTCGGGCAGGTGCCACGCCAAACGCCGACGTTCCGACGCAGGAATATCTGAAAGCGCCGCGCCCCGGATTGCTCTCGCCTGGTGGGGCAGCTTAGTGCGGAAGTATCCCATAGGGAGTTTGTATCGACGCTCGATGTTGTTGAGGACGACCAGGCTACGCGCGGTACTCGGCAAGAGTTGGCCGGTGCACCATTTCATCAACGTCCGCTGGTCCTGTGCCTCGCCACGGGAATCAAGCGCCAAGTAGAGATGTCGCACGCTGTCACCATGCCTGCGCATGTGCATGACCAGGGCGGTTCCGAAATCTGCGACATCTACCCAATCTGCAGTGACAGGCTCTGGAAATTCGACGATTGTCTTCGGCCGCGGCCCCGATCGCGCGCGTTGTGGTTTTGCACCGGCTGAGGGCTTGGCGGAATTCGATCTGACGGCCTTCGAGACTGCTGGTGGGCGAACGAGATTACCGCCTTCCTGCATAGCCAAAGCGCGGGAAACTGCATCGAAGATAGGCTGAATGTGCTGGCGGTTGTTAGACAGACTGGCGGGGTCCAGCCCGGTCGATGTTGCCACCTGTTCCCAGTCAATCCATTTCCCTCGATAGGGCGGGAACGCCATCAGCTCAAGCAGCCCGATCAGATATGCAGATATCCTCTCCCTCTGGTCGGTGCTGAATTTGCCCGTCAGCCGCACGCGGCAGAAATCAGCGATCATGCGGGGGGTAAGGGATTGTTTTCGTGACAAGGGAAGCCTCCAAGTAGGGAGGTGGCCACATCAAGCAGCCAAGTTGATACACACCTAACTCGGCATCAATTCCTCAGGGAATCCCCAAGAGATTTCAGTTGGGCGCAGTGGCTTCTCGTCAGCGGCGAACTCAGGCATGTTGGCCAACGGGGGTAACATGGCCGATCGGACAACAGGGGGTGAAGACTGGAGCGCGACAGAGCTCGACGCGATCATTGCTGACTATTTCGCCATGCTCGGCGACGAGCTGGCGAAGCGTTCTTACGTAAAGGCGCATCACCGCATAGTCCTAATGCAGCAGATCGGCCGGTCGGCCGCCTCGGTAGAGTTCAAGCATCGCAATATATCGGCCGTACTGCAGGAGTTGGGCCTCCCATGGATCTGGGGCTACAAGCCAGCGCTGAATTTTCAAGACGCACTATTCGACGGAGTGGATCGCTATCTCAGCGGTCGCCGGGAGGTTGTCGAACAACCGCCTCTCGTGGCCGTTCCCACGGTCATTGGGCCTGAAGAGATCTTCACCACCATGCCGACCATGACACGTCGTCTACGCCGCGCTAGCCTCGAGCGACTTGTTCGCAAGTTCGATCCCGTTGAGCGCGATTTCAGGAACAGACAGCTTGGTCGCGCCGGCGAGCAGTTCGTTGTCGATGTCGAGCGCCAGCGCCTCATGGCTCAGGATCGATCCGATCTCGCGGACAAGATACGTTGGGTGGCCATGGAGGACGGCGATGGCGCCGGCTTTGACATTCTGTCATTCGATCCTCAAGGCGAGGAGCGCCTGATCGAGGTGAAGACCACCAACGGCGCCGGCCAAACGCCTTTCTTCATGACCCGTAATGAGATGGCGGTGGCAAACGAACGACCCGACCACTGGCGCCTTTACCGAGTCCACCTTTTCGCCCAGCAGCCAAAGATCTTCACTGTCAGGCCGCCCCTTGAGCAGATGCTTCGGCTCGACCCTGAGACGTGGCGAGCGACACCGGCCCACTTATCCACCTGATCCCCAGGGCGCCCAGGATTCTCCTTATCGAAGGATGACGATTATGAACCAGATTCTTGCTGCAGGACTGGTAGCAGCTCTTGCCGAGCTTGGGTGGCTCACTTCGGGATGGCTGCTGCGGGGCCGACAGCGGACTGTCTGCTTTAAGGGCGATCGGAGGGATAGCAGCCTCCGCCTGGGAAAGGAGCTTCCGCGCAACATTGGGTTTCGAAAGACTAAGAAAAGTGTGGTGCTTAGGTCTCGTCCGCCTCATTTGGATCGCCAACCCAGATGAGATTGTCCAGCAGCGTGGAGTCGCCTCGATTCGGCCAACTGCGATAGAGGCGTATGCTCAAGCCCTCGCTCGCGATGTCGAGGTCGCCGAACCTCGTCACCGGAAGGCGCCCATCCGCAAAAGCCGCCCATAGGTTGAAGGAAGAGATTTCGGGATAGTGCTCCCTAGCCAGGCAGTACCACTCAAGATGTTGCATGTCGCCCTTCCGGAAGACGTCCGGCAACCCAAGAGAGCGCGTATGCTCAGGCCATCGGTCATAGAGCTGTGCAAGGCCGTAAAGACCCGCCCGCGAATAGCTTTCGCCTCGCTGGACCATACGGACGACCTGTTCCGTGGTGAATGAGTCGCCGAGGCGGTCGACGGCGATAACGAGCGGGCGAATGTATTGGGACATCTGCCAGAGACCGGCGTTCGGTCCCAGGCCAACCATGGCATCGACGATCTTCTCGACCGCCCATGTTCTATTGGGGGCCTCTACCTTATCCAGTAGCTGCAACGCACTTTCGAGGAGTTCGACGTGATCGCGATCGCTGGATGCAATGGCGACAAGGTCACGCAACGACAGCACGACGGCCGCGGGCGCTTGTCCGGCGGCGATGCGTTGCCAAGAGCCATTCAATCCAGCCTCCAGCGTCTGGGTATCCGGGATGTGAACGGTCACGGTCGATGTGCGGGGCGAGGCGGCAAGTCGAACCTCGTGATGGAGCAGCCACTCCTGCAACCACAACCACCACGCCCTTCGCATCGACGGCTCGACCACGATCAACAAGACCGGGAGGCGGAACTGCTGGGCGTAGTCAAGGAACTGCCGATCGAGCGAGATGGCGATCTGCCCATTGGTCATTTCGACGTTCTCAGTCGACTTCACCTGAAGTTTCAGCAGCCGGCCGGATGGTCGCTGCTCGTCTTCCTCGGTCGGCGCTAACTCGGCTTCCAAGTCTACGCCGTAGTCGAGGTCTTGTGCCCGGCACATCCAGTGCTGATGACCGTCGACGGTCTCGCGTACGAAATTCTGCCCGGCGTCGCCAATCCTCTGAGATCTGGTTCTTACTGGCATGGCGTCTACGAACTCGCTTACATGTAGAAGCTGTAGCGCGGGGCGATTTCCTGTTCTTCCCCGACATACTTCAAGACCTCGCCGACCTGCCGGGCGGCGGCAATCGTGATGGGTAGGCCGTTGTCGAACTGAGTGTTGTTCCAGTTCATCTTGGTCAGGGCCAGCGTCTCCTCGGCGATGTGTTGGAGAGGCTGACCAAGGACCTGGCAGCGCAACATCAGGGGGCGAGGCACGTACATGCCGGGATAGGTGCGGAAGAACTCCACACTACCCCTGGTATATAGCAGCGCCTGGTCCTTCTCGAAGCGGACAAGACTGCCCCGGAGTGGCGGATAGACGCCCATCCGGTAGAGCCGCGTCATAGATTTCTGCACCCAGACGAAGTCGGCGTAGTCGATGTCGCGCTCGTCGATCGCCTTGTGGAAGCCGTCGAGTTCGTTGCGGTCGAAGCGGGAGGTCTTGTGAAGCACGACGCGGGCAGGATAGTGCCCGTGCTGGCCCCTGAAGACCTTCAGCGAGTCACGCAGCAGCGTGTAGGCGTCCTCCGCGGTCAGATGAGGGGAGCGATCCTCCTCGCTCTCGGCCATGCGCCCGCCGCGCAGGATCAGACCCTCACCGCGTTCGTCGAACATCTGCGCCGTGCTCGTGTGGACGAAGTCGCCGTTGACCGAGCGGTAGAAGCTCAAACCCACGAACGACGTCCTGAGCTGGCGGGCATCACGCGCCAATCGCCATGGCAGGCCGCCGGCCTTATAGTAGATAGCCGTCACCAGGTTCCAGGCGATGGTGGCGGGATCCTGTGTTCGCCTCTCGCTGTTCTCCTTCAGCTTGCGGGGTATGCGATAAGACGGGTCGAAGGTCGTGGGCCACATCAACTGGATCGGAATGCGCAATCGCATGCACTCCGCCTTCAGCATGCCGCGGAAGTCCAGATCGCTACCCGCTTCGGTGTCGTCCTTGTCCTCACCGGCGGCGTCACGCGCATTCACGGTCCGCTCGATGATCTCCACCGGAAGCGCGACTAGCACCAAGTCCGGCTTAGTCGTGCGCTCTGCGAGGACGCCGATTTCCTCAGCGATCGATTCAACTACAGCTCTCGTGACCTCGCGCTGGCCGGGAATGGCCACCAGCCGTCCGATTTCCTTCGCCGGCATGACTCGCTGGAGCTCGCTCGACGTCACGAAGTCGCAGCGGAACGTTTCCTCCGTACTCAATCCGGGGAATGGCGGGAAAAGGTTGGGTTGCCGGCTTTCCTTGGCAGGAAAGCCCTCCGCGCACGCCTCAACCCACCGCGCAGTGCCCTCCACCGTCTCGGCACTGCCGACGATGCCGATCTTGATCCTTTTCGGAGCTCCCTCGGCATGGAGGTCGAACGGGCCGTAATCCATGATGCCAAAACGGATATCGGGGTGCCGGAGGCCGCCGCCAAACTCCAGTTGCGGCTCCAAAAGATGAGAGAGTTTCACTCCGTCCCTTCCTGCATGCGGCTGAAGTCGAAGAGGGGGGAGTCGGGATTTGCCTCTTGGGCTTTCCAAAGATCGTCGGGGACGCCGACGTTCAGCTCCAGTTCCGGAATGGCCACGAACGAGAGGAACGGATAGGCGGGCGCCAGCAGATCGCCAGCCCGATGAGTCAACAGGAACGACTGCCACATCACGAACTGTCCCATCACGGCGGCGTTGTTCTCGAGTTCCTTGATCTTCTTCAGGTGTTCTCCTGCTTTCGGATCTGCCTCAATGCCGTCGCGCGTGAAGTGGTAGGTGGGCGAGACCTCCACGTACCATTTCTGGGCGAACCGAACGAAGCGGGCTGAGAAACCGGAATGTCGGAAATAGGCGGGCAGGTTCGGGTTGTCCCGCTGCTTGCCATAGCTACCTACCACCCTGCGGGTGGTGGTGTTCTGTAGGCTGCGATAGACGTAGTTCAGACTGCTCCGCTTCTGGGGTTTTCGGAAATACATCACGCCCGAGTCGCGGTCCCGATAGAGACTGGGCCAGACGAACTCTTTTATGGCCCGATTGAGCAGCGCGACGAAATCGCGGGCACGGCCCTCATCATCTGTCTCGGACCATTCCGAGACGTCGAACTCCTCCATGGCCGAACTCTCGCACACTTCGTTCCAGGGCCAGGTGTCCAAGTCGTGGAAGGACAGCACGGACTTGTTTCTGACGATCCACTCCGAGGGTGCTCGGGAGTCGAAGGACCGAAGCGCGGCACCAAAGGCCCTGTCGCTGGAGTGATCGGTGGGGGCCCAATAGACTTTCGAAGCGAAATCGACGCCCAGCAGGTTACTGATCAGCGATTCATGCAGGCGGACGCTGGGGCCTGCGGCCCCTGGTCGTGCGGATGTCGCGATCAAAGTGATTGCTGCCTTGGCATCGAGCGAGAATAGGTCCCGGTCTTTGTCGAAGACGACCTTACGCGACTTCAGGTTCTCGGCGTCGCCAAACCATTCCTTGATGGACTTCCAGTAAGCCTTGCCCTCGTCCAGCTTCACGACGACTAGGAGCACGGGAGCCGTTCCGTGCATCCAGTAGGAAATATCGTCGTCGGAGCAGGGAAACTCGAACGTGGTGACGGTCTCGGCCTGCAATCGATTGCGCTCGGTGGCCTTTCCCTGCACTTGGAGCAGGAGGTTTCCGACATTGCCTGTAACCACGTCCCGCAACTCGATGAAGCCATCGATGCCCGCTTCAACGCCGCCGGTCTCGTAGAACATGTAGCCCATGCCGAGGACGACCTGCCGGATATGAGCAATGCCGCGTTCGCCGATAATGTCGGTGCGTCCGATCTTCTTCGCCACTCACCCTCCTGGCGGGCCGTCTTATGCAAGACGGGTAGTGGGACAAAGAATCACCCCGCCTTTAGAAATTAGGGCAAGACCTAAGCCACTTCAAATCCGAGTCTTAGCGACGCGCTTGCAGCAGCACTTGGTAACATACGCTCCGCATCGGACGGGTAGACACCCGCGACACCGGAGGTTGGCTCTCGACTCCTGAGGAAACTTTCGGGAAAGTCTAGAGACGACCGCAAGCGCTGAGATGGGGCGCTAGCTCGGCGCCTCCAAATAAGTGAAAACTTGGCCTTTGCCCGTTGTGCCGAAGAGACGACAAGAAGATGGTTGTCGCTCAATCACAGAGTGGTGCACGTATGTCTGTTCTAGATATTCCTCTCCGGAAGGCGCTGCAGTTGTTCTATGCGCCCAATTCATTGCGGCGATCTATTTTGAAAGAGGACATCCGACTTGATCGTAGAAAGGAAGCGGGTGGCACAAGAAGTCGAGGCGGCGACTTCTACCTACCCTTTTGGTCAGATGTTAAGGCGCACATCGCTGGCCGGGGCGACCTCACACAGCTGACCCAGGATCGCGTCCTGTCAAACAGGAATTTCAAACGACTTTATCCGCTACTGACCGACGGAATTCTTGAACTGCTTAGTGCAAAGCTCCGTTGGTCAAATGAGCCTGTAGAGATCGTTCCTATAAGCATGCATGGTAACCTGCGTATGGAAAGCTTGTCCGCCACAGTTCGGGTAAGGGATGCACTCCATGCGCGCGTCCGAGGAGAATATACACGCGTCGTGTACCCATACTTCAGTGAGGAGCCGGCCCTCTCGGAAGAAGGAGGGAGGCTTGGGCTCTGGGTAATGCAACAAGTTTTAACTGAAGCAGATCCCACCGACATGCGTGTCATAGATGCCCTGCGTCGTACATTCTTCTCTCCACAGACGACGCCCCTGCAGGGCAACGAGGAGACTATCTTTCATGAAAAGTACAGGACGCTAATTGGCGAGTGGGAGCGACTGAAACTGGAGTGAGCGGAGGGCGCGATTGTCGTGCAGGCTACTTGGCCTTTCACATGTAATAGACAGCGCCCTTTTAGGAGTTATGGCCCGTGTCAAAGTCCGGTAGCCACAAATCGCAGCACTATATCCCAAGGAGCTACCTTTCCGCCTGGTGCGATCCCCATACGCCTACTGGAATGCAGCCCTTCGTGTGGACCTTTGATCCAAGTGGCGGCGTCGGCCGGAAGCGAGCTCCCCAAAACCTGTTCACCGAGACCGACATCTACACCGTCTTGGGGCCGGGCGGTTCTCGGGATCTGACGATAGAGTTCGAACTGTCGAAACTTGAGCAGGGGCTCAAGAAGGTCGTCACAGATTTCGTGGCCAGCCACCGTCAGTTGCCTAGGCTTCGGCAATCGCAGTTGATCGCCTTCATCACGGCCATGCACGTGCGCACGCCTCAAGCGAGAGAGCTGCAGCGGACACTCTGGCAACAAACCTTGGAAGCGACCGAGAAAAAGGCCGTTGCCCAAGGAAACCCCGCGAATTCTGACGCACAACTGCACAGCCTTCGTAAAGCGGTGGCGTCCCCCATGCAGTTTTTGTTGCCGGCAGCCATGATGGATGGGCTGCCCATGCTCAGCGAAATGACGATGACCATTATGTGCTCCGAGGAGCCCGGCTTCATTACGTCAGACAGTCCCGTAACTTGGTTTGACGCAACAGTGCCTAGGCAGAGGTTCCTGACACAAAAGAGTTCGCTGGCGGATCCGGGCATCGAGGTGGTGATGCCGCTTTCGCCGCGGCACACGATCATCTTGCATCATCCAAGAACCCCCTTCGAAAAGCCCATCCGTTACGTCGGGGCCAGTCCGGCGACCGTCGCTGCACTAAATAGGCGCACTGCCCACTACGCCCACGAGGCCATTGTTTCATGGAAAGACGGGTTTGATCCAGAATGGCGGATAGGGGGCCGGGTGGGCTCGGATGGATCTGACCAAATGTGAAATGTGAGCCGTTGCCGGCGCATGTCCGCTCTCGGGAAGGGATCGAGGGGCGCGGAACGGCCGAAGTGGGGCGCCATGCTGAGCAGAGCTTACGACCGCATTCCGGTCATGACGAACTTCTAATCCAAACGCTGCGCTGAAGCTAATTGGCGCAGATCGCAGGTTGCCCCACGGACACATCGCGTCAGGGATGCCCCATCGTTTTGCGGGCAGAGCTTATGCGACCTTGAGGATCATCGGAAAGCCTGTCCCGGCCATCTTGAATGCCATTTGAGCCATCTTAGTTGGGCTTACCTCAAACCCATACTTTTTGAATACCGGATAAAGCGGCGCATCGGCAACCATTAGGGAGATGCGTTCAACGCCTTTTTCCTTTGCTATTGCATGCAAGCGTTCGACGAACTCTCCGAAAATGTGCAGACCGTGGTAGCCCCGGTTGGTTGAGCCCTTCGTCTTATTACCAGCATGAAGCGGTCGCCGATTGTCTGAAAATTCTACATCCGCGATATGAATGTCATTCGGATAACATCGCACCAGGCTCACATCGACAAACGATAGTTTGGGCGTTACCTCGTTATAATAGGAGACTGAGAAGGCCTCGGTGGCGATGGGCTTACCGAGTTCTTTCGCAACGAAGGGCGCAACGCCCTTGAAGCCGTTCTCCATGTATGGCGCAATCTTGAAGGGAGAGCTTGTGGCCTTTCGATGCACCATCTCGTCCCACACGAACATACAAATTCCAGGGACCTGTTCTGGTTTTACCTTCTGAAAAGTCGCCCAGTCCTTAGCGAGGACTTTCTCTTCGACTTGCTCAAATAGAGGGATGAAGAGTTCCCGCGGGACCGCATCTGCCAGTTCAGCCATCCGTCTTCCCTCTTTAGCCATGTCCAGCCTCAGTGCGCCCTTTGATGAACTTGTCGGCAGACGCAATGACAACCTCTGTAGGTAGTTTGGCGCCGAATTGGGCCTCTATGATGCCCCGCGCTTTGGCTCCCAGTCGCACGGCAACCATCCGAACATGAGGGTGGTGCGTCCAGGCGTCCTCAAGGGCAACCTCGAGGACCGTCTCGTTGTCTAAGGTGCCCGCGATCAGTTGGTCGATCTCACGAACGCAGATCCTCGTGAGGTTCATCAAGGCATATGCGGATACGGCCGTGATCCCTTCGTTTGGCAGAGTTCGAAAATCGATCTCGCCTATGTCGGTCCTACCGTTTTCCCAGAACTTGTTTAGCGCATGAGCATGGACAGCGGCGTAAGACGCAAGCTCAGGAGATGGACCCTCGTGCGCGTGTGCGAAGCTGTTCCTAAGGTGACGCAGGTAACCGAGAGTCCTGAAATAGTCCTGCTTAGCAACGCCTGGCGACCAGCCTTCAAGTCGGCGGGCAACCGTTTCCTCCAACGCATCGTACCTCAGCTGATCTTGCGGACTAGGCTGAAGCGCCTTTCTATAGCTAAGCGCGTCTTCGAGATAGGCGGCAAGATGTTCATATCCTAATACAACCCCCATTCGATATGCCGTGATCTCAGCCTTCGATGCAAAGGCGGCCAGGTCCTTCACTTTCCGGAACAGGCGTTCAGTATTGGGATTCTCAGGAAATGCCTCGGTGGTAAACTCTTCCCCTTTTTCGGCAGAAAGAGTCTCGATCGTCATCGAAAACTCGTGGCTGGCCAGGGCAGAGAAACAGAGTTGGTCATTAATCAGCGCCAGTGCATGTTCGTACCGGCGCATGATCGGTGTCCGTTTCATCGAAGACTTTCCTTGCCCTTGTGCCTTGGTCACTTGCCATCAAGCGGGACCAGATTGGTTTAGTTACAGAGGCCAAAAACTACAGGCAATCTGAGATAGGTTGCCCCTGCGGAGCACGAAGCATCTTACCTGTGTCCATTGCCCAAGTAATACACTTAGTCCGCTCCCACCCCGGATTGTGCCGTTTCGTGCACAAGCGACGATGTCTGATGCAAGGCGACGGCTTGTGGCGCGAAGCATTGGAAAGCAGCCAGTCCGCTTTCGGGAGGTCCGCAAGGCCTGTCGAACGACCGGAATGGGGCGCGTTGCTGTCGAAGTGCGGCGGCCACCTGAATGGCGCTTTCCCATCTCCTCTACCCAGAAGTGGTCGGACAGGCCCCCTTTTCAGACGCCAAAGTCAATTGGGGCAGGGAGCGGCTTTAGGCGGCCGTATCCAGGTCCTTCTCGTTCTCCGCCTCGGCGGGAAGGGTTAGGGCGAGCGCGATAGCGTCCGCTACCTTATTGGCCGCTGCTCTTATCGGATCAGTTTTGAGGTGCGCGTATCGCGCAGTGGTCTGGACCTGCGTATGCCCCAATAGCCTCCCTATCATAGTTAGGTCCTCGCCGAGTTGCAGGGCGTCTGACGCGAAGGAGTGCCGGAGATCATGGATACGAAGCTCGTTCATTCCAGCGCGCTTTCGCAGTCGACGCCAAGGCTTCTGCATGTCGGTCAAGTGCTGGCCCTCAACAGCGCCAGCGATGACATAAGGATTATCTTTCACCTTCGGAATACTCTTGAGCACCTCTATCACCGCCTGGCCGATGGCAACCAGCTTTGCGCCACTCTTGGAATCAGGCAGGCGAAGGAGGCCAGCTTTGAGGTCGACATAGTCCCACTTGAGGGTCTGAATCTCTCCAAGGCGACAGCCAGTCAGCAGAAGAAGTTGGATACAGTTCGCAGCCTCGCGCTCCCCATCTGCCTCCCGCAATACCTGCCCGAGCCGAGCAAGTTCGTCGGGGGTGAGGTATCGCTCGCGCTTCACTTCTTTGTAGCGTTTGATTTTCCAGCAGGGGTTCACTCCATCAGCTCGAACGCCCCAAGTGTGGGCGGTAGTAAACATGACTGAAAGAACGCCTACGGTTCGATTGGCCTGATAAGGCGTCGCCTTCATGGATTGATGCATTTCGACTACATCGGCGCGAGTGATATCGATGACGCGATGAGACCCTAGCCTCGGGTTGATGAAGAGTTCGACCGATCGCTTGTATTCGGCATGGGTGGAAGGTTTGCAGTGCGAGGCGACGTGCTCGTCAAGAAACCGCTGTCCGAATTCCTTCATGGTGGGACTCGCTTTGCGCCGATCACGTTCGCCTGCGGGATCTGCACCGAGGCGCGCCTGTGAAAGATGCTTCATGGCTTCGGTGCGAGCGATCTCTGGGGTGACTGCCCCGTGCAGGCCTATGTTGACCCGGCGAAGGCGCCCGCAAACGCGAAACTGGGCCAGATACATCTTTCGACCTGATGGATAGATGCGGAGGCCGAAACCTTTTAGTTCACTATCCCAAAGGAAGAACTCCTTCGCGGCAGGCAAGGCGGCATCGACGGAACGTTTCGTGATCTTGGTCATGGGTGCTCCCTACGATCGAGATTCCGGAATCAAATCGGAATCAATAGGGAGCGTAATGTCGCGTCCCTGCTCGCGTAAAATAGTAGGCAGGCAAGAATAATACGTCAATAAAAACATATCATTAGGGTTCTTTGGCGTAGAGTTTCGTTCTGCCGGATATCACGGTCGAAAGCTCATAGAACAAACTCATAACCTGAAGGTCGCAGGTTCAAATCCTGCTCCCGCAACCAAAATGAAGCCCGCATGATTTTTGATCATGCGGGCTTCATGCCTTTTTGCGTTAAGAATTTGTCAGCCATGTTGCATGCCTGCGCCTCTGGGTGCGGCAAGGTTTGCACATTGTTCATTGCCCGTCTCAAGATTGAACGGTACTTTATCGATCTGAGGTTCCGCTGACGGCGCGGAGGAAATATAGCGGTGCTGTCAGTGGCCGTGCTTTCCTGCTAGCCGGCAAGATTGTGGGCGAGAAAGGCAAGAATTCTTGAGGTTGTTCAATCGTCCCTTGCTTGCGGGCTGGATGGCGTTGTCCATTCTTGCCGGGCTTGGCCCGGTGGGAACTGCGCCTGCTTTTGCCCAGGGACTGGTGCCAGCCAATTATTTCAATCAGCCTGTCGATCCCTCTGCGCCCACTGGCGTCGAAGCCGATGAACTCGTTTTCGATGCGGCGACAAATACGATTACTGCCAACGGCGATGTCGTGCTCTCCGCCAGCGGTTACGTGCTGCGTGGCCAGCGGCTCGTTTATCAGCGCGGCGCTGGCGATCTCCGCCTGACCGGCGATGCATCGGTCACCGACCCTGCGGGCAATGTGACTAAGGCGCCCGAGATCGTGGTCACCGGGGGCATGAAACAGGTGTTTCTGCAGTCCCTGACCATAACCGGATATGACGGATCGCAGGTCACCGCCGACAGCATGGATTATGATCAGGCGGTGCAGACCGTGCTGGTCAATGCTGGCTATGCGCCCTGCGGCACCTGTATTGACGACAAGGGCCGCCGGATCGGCTGGTCGATGAGCGCCAGCAAGGTCGTCTATAATGCGACCGACAAGTCGGTCACGCTGGAAAATCCCTCACTTGCTTTGCTCGGTGTGCCGGTCGCTTGGCTGCCCTATCTTTGGCTGCCCGATCTCTCCAATGACGCGCTTGATGATTTTTCCTGGCCGAGTGTGGATTCGTCCGAACAGATCGGCTTCAAGGTGGAAGTGCCGGTCAAAGCCTATTCGAGCCGGTTTACCGACATCATCCTGACGCCGACGGCGCTGACCCGCCAAGGGTTCCTGCTGGGCGCCGAATGGATCCAGCGTTTCGACCGCGGCTCGTTCCGTATTCGGGCATCGGGCCTCTACCAGTTCGATAAGGGTGCTTTCACCTTTGCCGATGCGCAGCGCGACTGGCGCGGCGCCATCCAGGCATCGGGCAGTTTCCGGCCCGTCGATAACTGGGAAGTGGGCGGCTCCTATGCCGTCTTCAGCGACTATGCCTATCTCAACGACTATCGGCAGCCCAAGGGCAAGGCCGCCATCAACGAGCTTTATGTCACGCACCTGACCGCCGACACTTATTTCGACGCGCGCGTGCAGCAGTTCAATCCTTTGGGCAATTATACCGAAACCGACCGCGAGCGGCAGGGCGCGGCCCTGCCCAATATCCGTTTCGAACGCAGTTTCACCCTGCCGGATGGGGCCGGGCGCATTGATGTCGAGAGCCGGCTTCTCGGCGTCTATCGGGGCCGCGACAGCGATGGTGTGGTCAATGGCGTGCCCTATGTGCATGGTTATGCTGGCAGCCGGGCGCATGGCATGGCGCAGGCGAGCTGGCAGAACCAGTATATTGCCGGGGGCGCGGTGGTGACTCCGTTTATCGGCGTGCGGGTCGATGCTGCCGGCTATGACGGCAACAGCCTTCTCGCCAGCGCCCCGCCGGCCAGCCAGCTTTTGGGTATCACCCCAATCGCCGCGCTCGATATTCGCTATCCCATGGTGGCGCGCAGTCCCGGGGTGACCCATCTCATCGAGCCCATTGCGCAGCTCGTCTATCGCAATGCGTCCAGCATCGCGCCGGGCATTACCAATGAAGACGGCCAGAGTTTGGTCTTCGACGACACGAACCTGTTCAGCTACAACCGGTTCACCGGTATTGACCGGCAGGAAACCGGTTTGCGTCTCAATGTCGGTGGCCGCTATGTGGCGACGCTGGACAGCGGCAATTATCTCGAACTGGTCGCGGGTCAATCGTTCCAGCTGACCGGGACCAATGTCTTTGCCTCTCCCGACCTGACGCAGGCTGGTGTCGCTTCGGGGCTGGATGCGGCCGCTTCGCATGCGGTTCTTGGCGCCTATGGCTCGCTGATGGACAGTATCACCATGGGCGGCAAGGTTCAGATCGACACGACGACATTCGAAGTGGCGCGGGTTGGTCTGGGCGTCCGCTATAGCCAGGATGGCTGGTCGGGCGCGCTCAATTATCGCTATGCGCAGGCCACCCCGGCACTGGGCAATCCCAAAGTGCTGCATGAGGCGGGAATCGAAGCCAAGGTGCCGGTGGCCGAATACTGGTCGGTGTCGAGCAGCCTCTATTGGGACCTGGCGGCAAATAGCTGGCTGCAGGTTGGTGGCGGCATCGACTATGACGATGGCTATCTCAATGTCGGCGCGTCGGCCACACGCACCGGGCCTACCCACAATACGCCCAATGATACGCGCTTTGTCGCCACCTTCCGCATCAAGTCGCCTGCCGGGTTCAATCTGGGCTATTCCGGCGCTGTGCCGTTGGGCACTCTCCTGGGGGCAAAATGAGACGCGGACGGTTTTTGACTTTGCTTTTGGGCGGCGTGGTTTCGATTGCCCTTGCCGGCTGCACCAGTTTCACGCCCGTCTATGGCGACCGGGGCGGGGCCTCCGCCGAAACCCTGAGGTTCAATTTCGCGGCGCCGAGCAATCGGATGGAACAGATTATTCTTAGCCGTCTCGGTTTGGCCTTTCCGGCTGTTGCCGGCCCGAATGATCCCGTCCTTAGTGTGCGGGCCAACAATCAGGGTCTGCCGGGCACTATGTCGGATGCTTTCTCGACACGTTCGCCCAATGCAATTCGTGTCGAAGCTACGGTCACCATCAAGCGTGGCGACGAAGTGCTGTTCGAAGCCAAGCGGTTTACCGACACGTCCTATCAGAGCGTGGGGCAGAATCTGGCGGGCAATGCAGCCGCCGTCGGTGCGGAAGAAACCGCGGCGCGCAGCACGGCGGAATCCCTGCGGGCCGCCATCCTTGCCGGATACCGTCCGGCGCAATAGGCGCGACCGCCGTTTCACAATCGGCAACGCTGCGTAACCGATCCGGCGATTGTGCCTTATCGGGCGGTGATCCATATCGGAGGCAATACAGGAGTTTGCCATGACCGGTTATCCCTTCCGCCAGGCCGCCGGCGCTACGCCGTCTTCCCCGGTGATTTTTCTCTTTCACGGCACGGGCGGCGATGAAAATCAGTTCTTCGATCTGGCCGGCCAGTTGCTGCCCGAAGCGCGGCGGATCGCGCCGCGTGGCGATGTCAGTGAGCATGGGGCGCTCCGCTATTTCCGGCGGACCGGCGAGGGCGTCTATGACATGGACGATCTGGCGCAGCGCACTGCGGCAATGGCCGAGTTCGTGCGTGACCAGATCGGCGCCGAGCGGCCGGAGCGGGTTATTGGGCTGGGCTATTCCAACGGCGCCAATATCCTGGCCTCCGTACAATTCGCCGCGCCCGACCTGTTCGATGCAACGATCCTCATGCATCCACTTATCCCCTTCGCCCCGCCGCCGGCCAAGCTGTCAGGTCGCAGGGTTCTGATCACCGCCGGTCGGGGCGACCCCATCGCGCCTGCATCGGCCACGGAAGGCCTTGCCGACTATTTCCGGAGCAACGGGGCCGAGACAACGCTGAGCTGGCACCCCGGCGGCCATGAATTGCGGCAAGAAGAACTGGTGGCCATACAGAAATTTCTGGCCTGAATCCGGCCGTGACTGTTGGCGGTTAACACAGTCTTGAGGCGTTCCCTTCACTATAGCGCGACCGCAATAGCTGGTTTTGCTTTGTGAAAGGGTCGGCCATCGAACCGCGTCGCCGCCGCATTGCTGATACCCTCTCCGCCAGGGTTTTGCTGCTTGTGTTGCTGGGCTTTGCCGCGGTGGCCATTCCCGCCTATGTCGCCTTCAACTGGATCGCCAATTCCACAGTGGTGCAGCTGGGCACGCTCTTTGCCGAAAAGCAGGTTCTTTATGACCGGCATCGGGGGCTCGGCGCGCTGATGCGCGAAGTCTCGCTGGCCGAAACCCTTGCGGGCAGCCAGGCGATACGGGACTGGGCGCTCAATGAAGACGATCCGGTGTTCAGGCGGCGCGGCATTGCCGAACTGGAGCATTTTCGCCAGAGCTTTGCCGATGGCTCCTATTTTTTCGTCATCGACAAGTCCGGCAATTACTATTTCAACGATGCCTCCAATGCCTATGCCGGCGACCAGCTTCGCTATGCCGTGAGCGCAGAAAACCCCCGCGATGCCTGGTATTTTTCGACCAAGGCGCTGGGGGAAGGGTGCCATCTCAACGTGGACAATGACGCCAATTTGCGAGTCACCAAAGTCTGGATGAACTGCGTCATCCGCGAAGGACGTAACGTTCTGGGCATTCTGGGCACGGGCATTGATCTCTCCGCCTTCATCCAGGAAGTGGTCAATGTGCCTCAGGTGGGTGTCACCTCCATGTTCGTGGACCGGATGGGGCTGGTTCAGGCGCATCGCGATCAGTCCCTGGTCAATTTGGCCAGCCTCTCGGCTGATGCGCGCGACAAGCGAACAGTTTTTGCACTCGTCGATACCGATGCCGATCGGCAGAAAGTTCGGGAATTGATGGATATGGTCTGGCGCGGAGATGCGCTGGCGCAGTCCGCTTTTGTGACTATAGAGGGCAAGCAGACACTGGTTGGTGTCGGCTATATCGACCGGCTGGGCTGGTTCAACGTCACGCTGATGGATGTCGATGCCATTATCGATCGCCGGCTGTTCCTGCCCATCGGCATCCTGCTCGCTTCAATGATGGGCCTGATCGCGGTGATGCTTGTGCTGGTGTTCAAGCGGACCGTGCTCAACCGCATCGAAAAGCTCGAACATGTGGTGCGCAGTGCTCGTCGGGGTGACTATGGCCCCGCGCTCGCCATGGGCGTGGGCCGGCAGGATGAAGTGGGGCGTCTGGCCGCTGCGTTCACGGAAATGGCGGCTAGCGTTGATGACAATACCCGCCTGCTCGAAGCGCGCGTCCGGGAGCGTACGCGGGAACTCGAACAACTCGCCTATCGCGACGGACAGACCGGCATTCTCAATCGCCGGGGCTTTGCGGCAGCGCATGCCGAAGCTGCCCCGCGAGGCGAATATGGACTGCTGCTGGTCGATATCGACCGGTTCAAGGCGATCAATGACAATCACGGTCATGCGGCCGGCGACATTGTGGTGCTGGAGGTGGCGCGACGAATAGCCGATGCCATCGGGGATAAGGGCAGTTGCGCGCGTTGGGGTGGCGACGAATTCATCGTGCTGCTGCCCGACATGGTGCCGGGCACGCTGCGCAATGCGGCCTATGCGGTTATGTCAGCCATCAATGTCGAGCCGGTTCTCTCGCCCGAGGGCCGGCCGATCATGATTTCGGCCAGCGTTGGCGCTTGTCTCGCCGAGGCTGGCGACCGGATGGAAATCGCCACCGAAATGGCGGATGCCGCTCTCTATATGGCCAAGGAACAGGGCCGCAACATGGTCGTTGTGTTCGAAGCAGGCATGGCGGCGCGGCAGCGTATCTCGGGCTAGCCAGCGCGGCGAATGCTGCTTTACGCGCTTCATGACAGCAATTTTCCGACAGGATAATATGGGTTCGTACCGAGCGAGCCGAGGAGTGACTATGCGCCGCGTTCTGATGATGACCCTGATCGCATCTCTGTCGGGCGGAATGCCTTTGGCTATCGTGCCGGCGCAGGCGGCCAGCTTTGATTGCACAAAGGCTGCCACGCCATTCGAGGCAGCTATTTGTGGCAACGAGACACTGTCCAAGGCCGACGAGCGGCTGGCCAGAACCTATGCGACTGCCATTGGCGGGCTTTCGGAACCGGCGCTTGTGGTAATGCGGGACGGGCAACGGGAGTGGCTGCGCTTTGCCCAGCGCGCCTGCACACGCACTGCCGAACCCCTGACCGAGGGTAGCTATGACGAGCGGGGCGTGGGGTGCCTGACCGATCTCTTCGGTTCGCGCAGCACTGCGCTCGAAACCAGCCGCATGATGCAGGGCATCCGCTTCTATCCGATCTCGCGCTATGCGGCGGCGCCGGACCCCTATGAGGCGGATAATCCGGATTCCAACTGGCCCGTTTCACAGCATGAGCTGACGCTGGTGCAGATCGATGGCGACGAAGATTATGTCAGTGTTTTCAACGATCTGGTTCGGCAAGAGGGCGGGTTCGATGTCGATCTGCTGACCGGTGGCGCCGAGGATGAGGGCGGCGACGACGCCAGCAGCGACAGCAGCAATTCCATCTCCGTCGATGAGCTGGCGGGAGAGGGGCGGATCACGCTGCAGGTGGGCACATATTGGTATGGCCATGGCGCGGCGCATGGCAATTGGGGCCAGAGCTACCGGCACTTCCTCGTGGAAGAAGCCCGCTGGATGCGGGCGCAGGATCTTTTCTCCGGCAAGGGCTGGCAGAAGGCATTGCTGGACCTGACAGTGGCGGCGCTGAGGGCCGAGCACGGGGACATGCTTATGCTTGATGATCCCAGCTATATCGCTGATTCCGTTATAGATCCGGCGCGCTGGTCGCTGTCGGACCCCTATGGCCTCATCATCCAGTTCCAGCCCTATGAAGTGGCCGCCTATGCCTATGGTGCGCCGACCGCGCGGGTGAGCTGGGAGGCGCTGGAGCCCTATCTGGCCGAAGGTGCCGACAAGATGCGCTACGGCTGGTAGGCCTCAGGCGAGCAGGTCGACCCATTCGGGGTGGCGGCGGAACTGCACGACGACATAGGGGCATACCGGCTTGATTTTGAAGCCATTTTCCCTTGCGTCGGCAATCGATGCCTTGACCAGTTGCAGGGCTATTCCCCGGCCCTCGAATTCCGGCGGGACGCCTGTGTGGTCGATGATCATGGGGCCGTCGCCGTCCTTGCGGAAGGTCATTTCGGCCTCGGCGCCGGGCGCCAGACGGATCACATAGCGGCCGCGCGTCGGGCCCTGTTCGCGGGTGATCGTGTATTCGGTGTCGGCCATGATCGGGTCCTTTTTGCTTCGCCCCACAATGTGGGCTTTCCCAAACGCTGTCGCAAGGCGTGGCAATTGGTTAACAGACTGTTAACGTCGAGACGCTCCCAATGGTGACTAGCGCGAATTTAAGGACAATGCTGACGTGAACGATCTGCTCCACCATCTCATTTCTTCGGGTCCGCGACCGGTTGCCCCCTTCAGCCATGCGGTGGAAACCGATGGCTGGGTGTTCGTGACCGGACAGATGCCGACCGATCCGGACGCGCCCGATGCGCCGCTACCCGATGGGATCGAGGCGCAGACAGTCCGGGTGATCGACAATCTCAAAATCGTGCTCGGGGGGATCGGGCTGGGTCTCGAACACGTAACCATGGCCCGGATCTATCTCACGCAGTTCGAACGCGACTATGCCGCGCTCAATGCGCTGTGGCCCAGCTTTTTCGAACCGGGGAAATTGCCGGCGCGGACCACGGTCGGGGTGACGGCGCTGGCGGTGGGCGCGCTGGTTGAGATTGATCTTGTGGCGCGGCGGCCGGGATAGGGGACGGCGAACGGCAGACTCGATGCCGCACCTCGCCTTTGCTGCAGGGGCATCGCATAGGACGAGAGAGCAGGCGTGTCGGGCGCACCCCCTCCCAACCTCCCCCGTCAAGGGGGAGGTGCTGCACCGCGCTCGGGGCAAGCATTGGTCAAACCTTCCGGACTTCATGCCCCTTTGGGACGGGGAGGTGGGCATCGCATTCTTGGAAACTAATCCCGCTTTCTCGACATTTCGATCATGCGTTCCACGGCCTGTCTCGCGGGGCCGATAATGTCGTCGGGGATGGTGACTTCCTCGCTCATCGTGTGCAGCGACCAGAGGACATTTTCGAGATTGATTCGCTTCATATGCGGGCAGATATTGCAGCCGCGCAGGAAGTCGACGCCGGTGGTTTCGCTCGCCACATTGTCGGACATGGAGCATTCGGTGACCATGACGACGCGGGCGGGCTTGGTGTTCTTGACCCAGGCGATCATGGCGGCGGTTGAGCCGGCAAAGTCGACGGCATCGACCACTTCGGGCGGGCATTCGGGATGGGCGATGATCTTGGCCGTGGGATAGGCGTGGCGCAGCTCGGAAATGTCCTCGGCGGTGAACGTCTCATGCACTTCACAGGCGCCGGCCCAGGTGATGATCTTCTTATGCGTCTTCTTGGCGGTGTTCTTGGCCAGATACTGATCGGGGATCATCATGACCGTATCGCCCTCGACGCGATTGACGATATCGAGGGCGTTCGAGGAGGTGCAGCACACGTCGGTGACAGCCTTCACGGCCGCTGATGTGTTGACATAGGTGACGACGGGCACGCCGGGATAGCGGGCGCGCATGGCCATGACGTCTTCGGCGGTGATGCTTTCGGACAGTGAGCAGCCGGCGCGGCTGTCGGGAATGAGCACGGTTTTTTCCGGGTTCAGCATCTTGCTGGTTTCGGCCATGAAATGCACGCCGCACTGCACGATGACCGATTGGCGGACCTTGGTGGCTTCCACGGCCAGTTGCAGACTGTCGCCCACCACATCGGCGACGCCGTGATAGATCTGCGGGGTCTGGTAGTTATGGGCGAGGATGACGGCATCCTTCTCCTGCTTCAGCCGATTGATCTGGAAGATCAGCGGCGCATAGAAGGGCCATTCGATCTCGGGAATCTTGTCCCGGACGCGATCGAAAATCTTATCGGTGGCGCGCTCGACGGCTTTGGAGAATTTGAGATCGAAGGCATCGGCCAGAACGGCGCGGGCCTCGGTGAGCGGGGTCTCCGCATTAATCATCTGCACCATTTGGAGCCTCCCGCCCTCACCTTTGGCGCGTTGCCGAACGACAAAAGTGGGGCCACTTCTGCCGACAACGCTCCAGAGGCCGGAACCTAGGGATTTTCGGCTTTCATTTCAATGAATGGCCTTGCAGGAATTTGACGCTACGCCTAACGCTGGGGCGATATTATCCCAGCCGAGGACTTGTTTCATGCCGCAGGACGCAAACGCCATCCGCTCCATTCTGTCGCTCGCTCCGGTGGTGCCGGTGATCATTCTGGACGATGTGAGCCAGGCGCGACCGCTGGCCGAGGCGCTGGTGGCGGGTGGGCTGCCCGTGCTGGAAGTGACGCTGCGCACGCCCAATGCGCTCAAGGTCATGGAAGAAATGGCCAAGGTGACCGGCGCCATTGTCGGCTCGGGCACGGTGCGCAATGGCGCACATATGAAACAGTCGGTGGATGCCGGTTGCCGGTTCATGGTGTCGCCGGGCGCTTCGCCCCGGCTGCTCGACGCCGCCGAGGACGTGGCCATTCCGCTGCTGCCGGGGATCGGCACGCCGACCGAGGCGATGGCGGCGGCAGAGCGGGGCTATTCCTTCCTCAAATTCTTCCCGGCCGAGGCGCTGGGCGGCGCTCCTGTGCTCAAGGCTTTTGCCTCGCCGCTGCCCGACATTACCTTCTGCCCCACCGGCGGCATCGACCCGGCAAAGGCCAAGGTTTACCTGTCTCTGCCCAATGTCATCTGCGTCGGTGGCAGCTGGATCATGCCGGCGGATGCGCTGGCCAGCGGGGATTTTGCACGGGTGGAGGCGCTGGCCAAGGAAGCGAGCGCGTTGCGGGGGTAGGCACGCGCTAAGGGTGGTGGTGGTGACGCTCTGTCCATTGTGAGGACGGGTGTTTACTTGTGCGAAATCCAGTTTGTCGGCACCCCCTCCCAACCTCCCCCGTCAAGGGGGAGGTGCTGGGCCGGTGGGTGTCGTGATACGGTGCCATGCTTGGATGGCGGGGGCCTTTCCTTGGGGTGCCCGCGAGACATCGAGTTTGTTGGCACCCCCTCCCAACCTCCCGTCAAGGGGGATGTGTTGGGCCGGTGGGTGTCGGGATTGTGTGCCGTGCTCGATGCGGCACAATCCCCCTTGCGGGGAGGGATGGGGAGGGGGATCGGTGAGCAGAGAACTGCGTCGAAAACTCCGGGCGCAAGCCAGCCCCGTTGAACGCCGGTTCTGGCGGCTGATCTATTCCTTGAGAAGCGAGGGTTGGCATTTTCGCAAGCAGGTCGAACTCGGTTCCTATTATGTGGACTTCGCCTGTTTCGAGGCCGGTCTGGTCATCGAGATCGATGGCGAGACGCATGGTGGCGCGCTGACGATGGCCAATGACGACGCACGGGACGATTATTTGGCCGGGCGGGGTTTTGCGGTTTTGAGGATTTCGAATCGAGATATGATGGGCAATCCCGAGGGGGTTTATGAGGTGGTGGTCGCTGCTTTGGAGGGCCGGACAGGCCGTCTTCGCGCTGATCCCCCTCCCCAGCCCTCCCCGCAAGGGGGAGGGTGTCGGGCCAGTGATCGGGGTGAAGATTGATGCAAAAGCCTGTGCTCCCTAGTGCACTCGGCCATCTGCGCGTCGTGCTTTCCGAAACCGCCTATATCGGGCCTGGGCGGGCGGATTTGCTCGAAGGGATTGCGGCGACGGGGTCGATTGCGGCGGCGGGTAAGGCGATGGGGATGAGCTATAAGCGGGCCTGGGGGCTGGTGCAGGCGCTCAATGACGGGTTTGGGGCGCCGTTGGTGGAGACCAATCGCGGTGGCGCGGCGCAGGGCGGGGCGGTTCTGACCGCATTGGGGCAGGCCGTCTTGGCGCATTATCGCGCCATGCAAAGCAAGGCCGAAAGCGCCATTGCCGATGATGTGGCGGCGCTGAGACAGCGCCTGTCCGATATTTCCTAGAAAACATATCGCTTGCATGGCGGAGTGTTTTTGGCCATCGATATGTTCTCAAAAACATATCGGAGCTTGCCTTGTCCCGTCTTCTGCTTTCGCTGGCCCTTCTGGCCGGAACCGCGCTGCCGGCTTTTGCCGAACAGGTCAATGTGGGGGTGGCTGCCAATTTCACCGCCGTGGCGGAGGAACTGGCCACGATGTTCGAGGCCGAAACCGGCCATGAGGTCGAGCTGAGCTTCGGCGCCACCGGGCAACTCTATACGCAGATCACCCAGGCGGCTCCGTTCGGGGTGTTTCTGGCCGCCGACACGGCGCGGCCGGAAAAGGCTATCGCCGAAGGCTTTGCGGTCGAGGGGTCGTTCTTCGTCTATGCCGAGGGACGGCTGGTTCTTTATGGTCCGGGTCGCGATCTCAGCGACGGCAAGGCGGCGCTGGAAAGCGAATTCAGCAAGATCGCCATCGCCGATCCGCAGGCGGCACCCTATGGCAAGGCTGCGGTGGAAACGCTGACGGCGCTGGGGCTCTACGAGGCGCTGGAGCCCAAAGTGGTCTGGGGCGAGAACATTTCGCAGACATTGCAGTTCATCGAAACGGCCAATGCCGAACTGGGCTTTGTCGCGGCCAGCCAGGTGCTGGGCAAGGGCGATCAATGGCTGGTTCCGGCGGACCTGCATGCGCCCATCGCGCAGGGCGCGGTCTTGCTCAAAGAAGGCGAGAACAATCCGGCGGCGATTGCTTTCGTGGCGTTTTTGAAGTCGGATGCGGCGGTGGCCGTGATCGAAAAGGCGGGGTATTCGGTGCCTTGAGGGTATAGTGCTTCGATGAACCCGCCCGGACGTTCGCGCAGGTTGACCCCCCACCCCATCCCTCCCCGCAAGGGGGAGGGTGTTGGATCGGGTTCCGGGCAACATGCCGGTCAAAACCACCGAAATGTCACCCTCCCCTTGACGGGGAGGGCCGGGGAGGGGTGGCCGCGCATGCCCGACACAGTGAGTGAACACCCCCGCCTAGCTCTGCTAAGGCCCTTTGGGCCCAGCGGCGCTACCTCCCCCATAGAGCAGGGCTATCGCGTATGATCGGTGAGTTTGTGTGTGCGACGCACCCCCACCCAACCTCCCCCGTCAAGGGGGAGGAGCTGTATTGCGTTCCAGGCAGCCATTCGGTCAGAACCACCGACTGGCCCGTCAAGGGGGAGGTGGGGAACGAAGGCGCGCGGCGGCGGCCTGGGATGGTTCTGCCTAAATGGAGCTGAGCCCCCTCCTTTCCCCGATCACTCTCACCCTGTCGCTGGCGCTGTGTGTCACCGCGATCCTGCTGGTTGTGTCGACGCCGATTGCCTGGTGGCTGGCGCATGGGCGCTGGGCGGGCAAGGAAGT
>VFQU01000156.1_pt1 | contig 82883 bp, 75 predicted proteins | sample 3512311 | NCBI WGS metagenome assembly VFQU01 (sample SAMN10412377, study PRJNA504923) | tailings metagenome | isolation source: Relicate 3 Philex TSF3 active mining site | place: Philippines: Tuba, Benguet | collected 2017-08-29
CGCCCGCAGGTGATGGAGACGCTCGACGTCATCGCCTCGACCTACAAGAAGCTGCGCAAGCTGCAGGACCAGCAGGTGGAGGCGCGGCTCGCCGCGACCGGCTCGCTGTCGTCCAGCCAGGAGCGCGCCTACAAGAAGCTCAAGGACGAGCTGATCACCGCGGTGAAGTCGCTGTCGCTCAACCAGGCCCGCATCGAGGCGCTGGTGGAGCAGCTCTACGACATCAACAAGCGGCTGGTGCAGAACGAGGGCAAGCTGCTGCGGCTGGCCGAGAGCTACGGCGTGCGGCGCGAGGAGTTCCTGCGCGAATACCAGGGCTCGGAGCTCGACCCGAACTGGATGAAGTCGATCGCGAACCTGACCTCGCGCGGCTGGAAGGAATTCCACCGCAACGAGAAGGATACTATCAAGGATATCCGCGGGGAGATCCAGAACCTCGCCACCGAGACGGCGATCTCGATCCTCGAGTTCCGGCGCATCGTGAACCAGGTGCAGAAGGGCGAGCGCGAGGCGGCCATCGCCAAGAAGGAGATGGTGGAGGCGAACCTGCGCCTCGTGATCTCGATCGCCAAGAAGTACACGAACCGCGGCCTGCAGTTCCTCGACCTGATCCAGGAAGGCAATATCGGCCTGATGAAGGCGGTGGACAAGTTCGAGTACCGCCGCGGCTACAAGTTCTCGACCTACGCGACCTGGTGGATCAGGCAGGCGATCACGCGTTCGATCGCCGACCAGGCACGCACGATCCGCATCCCGGTGCACATGATCGAGACGATCAACAAGATCGTGCGGACCTCGCGCCAGATGCTGCACGAGATCGGCCGCGAGCCGACGCCGGAAGAACTGGCCGAAAAGCTCGCAATGCCGCTCGAAAAGGTCCGCAAGGTCCTCAAGATCGCCAAGGAGCCGATCTCGCTCGAGACGCCGGTCGGCGACGAGGAAGACAGCCACCTCGGCGACTTCATCGAGGACAAGAGCGCGATCCTGCCGATTGACGCGGCGATCCAGGCCAATCTGCGCGAGACGACCACGCGCGTGCTCGCCTCGCTCACCCCGCGCGAGGAGCGCGTCCTACGCATGCGCTTCGGCATCGGCATGAACACCGACCACACGCTTGAAGAAGTCGGCCAGCAGTTCTCGGTGACGCGCGAGCGCATTCGCCAGATCGAGGCGAAGGCGCTGCGCAAGCTCAAGCATCCGAGCCGGTCGCGCAAGCTGCGCTCGTTCCTCGACAGCTAGGATCTGCATTCGTCAGACAGAAAAAGGCCCGGCATTGCCGGGCCTTTTTCGTTTGCTGGTTTCGCAACGACGCTTGCGCCGGAGACCGGGTCAAGGTTGGCCCGCAGTGTCGATGACCCATGTTACGCCGAAGCGGTCGATCGCCATGCCGAACCCCTGCGACCAGGGCTGCGGGCCGAAGGGCATCCCCACCGTGCCGCCGTCGGCGAGCGCTTCGAACACGCGCTTCGACTCCTCGAGAGTTTCCCCGACGACCGTCACGCTCATGCCTTTGCGGCCGCTGAAGTCGCTCATGTCCTGGCCCATCAGCGCGTTGTCGCCGATGTCGAGCCAGACATGCAGGATGCGGTCCTTGCGCTCCTCTGGCACGTTCTCGACCATCCCCGGCATGTCGCGATGGCTGAGCATGGCGCGGATTTCGCCGCCGAGGATACGGGCATAGGCGGTGAAGGCCTCGCGGCAATCTCCGTCGAAATCGATATTGGCGAGCACTTTCATGACGTCCTCCAAGCGTTCTGGTTGGTGAATTTATCCGCCAAGGACGTCGCGATCATGTCGGTCCCGACAGTGCCGGCCGACATCACCCTCGCAGTCCTTCGAAAACGGCCTCGATCGCCTGCATGCAGTCGGCTTCGTGGCCGTGTTCGGCAATGAAAAGAGCCGCTCGGTCGAACATGGCGCTCAGCAGCATCACGAGTGGTTCGAGGGGGAGGGGGCGGATGGCGCCGTGATCGATCGCAGCCTGCAACCCTTCCGCGAGGGTCCGCGCGCTGTGGCGGCGGTCGATCTCGTCCATTGCCGGGCGGCCGAGAACCGCCGGTCCATCAAGCAGCAGCAGCCGCGTGCGGCCGGCAAGCTGCATCGCCGATATGAAAGCGCGTGAGCCTGCCAGCAAGGCCTCGATCGCATCGGACTCTTCCGACGCGCTGTTGTCTATATCGGTCGCAACGGCGCGCGCTTCGGCCTCGACCACGGCCCGGAACAGCGCCAGCTTGTCTGCGAAATGGTGATACAGCGCCCCGCGGGTCACCCCGGCCGCCGCGACGATCTCCGGCGTCGCGGTATCGGCGTAGCCCTTTTCGACGAACAGATCGCGCGCCGCCGTCATGAGGGCTGCTCGGGTCGCGTCGGCCCGCTGCTCGTTCGTTCGTCTTTCTTGCATACATACAGCCTGTATGTTAATTCACATGCAGATTGTATGTTTCTTTTCGAGAAAGGGAAAGCGATGAAGATCACGAGCTATTATCCGGTCATCATGACGGACGACGTGCGGGGAACGACCGGCTTCTACGTCACGCATTTTGGCTTCGAACCCGCTTTCGAAAGCGACTGGTACGTCCATCTGACGATGCCGGGCGACGCTTCGGTCAACCTCGCGGTGCTTCATGGCGATCACGCGACGATACCCGAAAGCGGCCGAGGGCGCGTCTCGGGGCTGTTGATCAACTTCGAGGTCGAGGATGTTGATGCGGAACATGATCGCCTTGTGGCCGCAGGCTTGCCGATCCTGCGTTCGCTCCGCGACGAGGAGTTCGGCCAGCGCCATTTCATTACGGCGGATCCGAACGGGGTGCTCATCGACGTCATCCGTCCGATCGCGCCGAGCGCCGAGTTCGCCGCCGCCTACAGCGAAGCGTCGCTGCCGCGATAAGGGGCCGCACAGCCCCTTTGCGTAGTGGGGCGACAGTCGCGCGTTGCGCCTGCCGCGAAAGGGTCTAAGCAGACAGGCAGGGAAAAACCCAAGGAGGCCCAGCCGTGTTTACCCTTTTTTACACCCCCGGAACCTGCGCGCTCGCATCGCACATCGCGCTGGCCGAAGCCGGCGCGGAGTACGAACTGAAGCGCATCAACTTCGCGACCAACGAGCAGCGGTCGCCGGAATTCCTGGCGATCAATCCCAAGGGACGCGTGCCGGCGCTGATTACGCCGCAGGGCATCCTGACGGAGACGCCGGCAATCCTCGTCTATGTCGCACAGAGCTTCCCGACGGCGGAACTCGCGCCGATCCAGGACGCGTTCGAGTTCGCGAAAATGCAGTCGTTCAATTCGTTCCTGTGCTCGACGCTCCATATAAATCATGCACATGGCCGTCGCGGCGCCCGGTGGGCGGATGACGAGGCTGCCATCGAGTCCATGAAGAGGAAGACGCCGGAGACGGTGCTCGCATCCTTCGAGATGGTCGAGAACGGTATGCTCAAGGGTCCGTGGGTCCTCGGCGACACCTATTCCGTGGCCGATGCCTATCTCTTCACCGTGGCACAGTGGATCGAGGCCAACGGTATCGATCCGGCCACGCTTCCGCGCGTCGCCGACCATCGCAAGCGCATGATGGACCGACCGGCGGTGGCGAAGGCCGTCGAGGAAGAGAAGGCCTGATCAAGTCGCGCAGGCGGGTGCTCATCAGCACCCGCTAACGCAATCTTCACGACTCCAAAGCACTCCATAAGGCCGGCGTCGCTTTGGGGGGTGCCTTCATGAACAATCGGGACCGCAGAAAGCGGGTGCTTGCAATAGCCGTGCCGTTGGTGCTGCTCGGGCTCAATGGCTGGTTTCTGTATTCCAGTCTCAACCAGTTGTTCCTTGCCAGCCAGTGGGTTCGTCACACGCTGGTGGTCCGTGAGACGCTGGCCGAGATCAAGGGCGACCTGCTCAATGCCGAGACGGGTCAGCGCGGTTACCTGCTCACCTCCGAACAGCTCTATCTCGCGCCCTATCATCAGGCAAAGCTCGAACTTGCCCAGCGTCTGGACAGGCTTGAGCCGCTCTTGAGCGAAGAGGCGTGGCACCGACAAAGATTTCGGGAAATCCGCAACCTCGTTTCGGCCAAGTTCGTCGAACTGGACGCCACGATTACCGCGCTGGAAACCGAAGGGGTTGCCGCCGCGACCGCGCTGGTCCGGCAGAACCGGGGCAAGATCATCATGGATCGGCTGCGGGTTCTTGTCGGCGAACTGCAGCAGGCCGAAGGTGCGCTGCTCAGCGAGCGGCAGGCGGAATACGAGCGCGCTCGTACGGTCGCGCTCGCCTCGTTCGCCGTTCTGATGGCTGCAGTGATCACCCTGTTCGGCATCGTCTACTGGACGGGACGCCGGGAGTTTCTCTCGACGAGCGCCGCGACGGCGCGCATCTCCGAGTATGCAGCCTCGCTGAACCAGTCCGTCTCGCGGCTGAAGCAGGAGCGCAACGAGATCGCCATGCTCAACGAGGCGGGCAATTTCCTGCAGAGCTGCGATACGATGGACGAAGTCGCCATGCTGGCTGGGCCATTTCTCGACCGCATCTTCCCGCAGCTCAGCGGCGTCCTCTACATCTATGCGGCCTCGCGCAACCAGCTGACCAGGCTTGCGGACTGGGGGCAGGACGCGCCGCCCGAATTGCTGCATCCGGGCGAATGCTGGTCCATCCGGCGCGGCATGCGACATCACCACAGCCGCCGAAACGGCGTGCCCCGCTGCTGCCACCATGACGATGCGTGCGATACGCTGTGCATACCGCTGATGGCGCATGGCGAGGCGATCGGCCTTCTGAGCTTCCGCTGCGACGCGGCCGCCGACGGGATCGACGACGGGGCGCAGCGGCTCGCCGACATGCTCGCGCACCAGCTCGGGCTAACGCTCTCCAACATCCGACTGCGCGAGACGCTTAACGAGCAGTCGATCCGCGATCCGCTCACCAACGCCTTCAACCGGCGCTATCTCGACACGGTGGCGGAGAAGGAGCTGGCGCAGGCGCACCGCCAGAACGAGACGGTTGCCATCGCCATGCTCGACATCGATCATTTCAAGCGCTTCAACGACCTCAACGGTCATGTGGCCGGGGACGTCGCGCTGTCGGGGGTGGTCGACTATCTGCAGAGCTGCCTGCGCGCGGGCGACTGGCTGTTCCGCTACGGCGGCGAGGAGTTCCTCGTGATGATGCGCGGCATTTCGCCGGACGATGCACGGCAGCGCTTCGAGCAGATGGTCGAAGGGGTGGCCGAACTCCAGCTCACATACGAGGATCGCGCGTTGCCGAAGGTGACGATGTCTGTCGGCCTGTCCGTCTTCCCCGATCACGACAAGAGCCTTGCAGGTCTCGTGGCGCTTGCCGACGAGGCGCTCTACGCCGCCAAGAAAGGCGGGCGCAACAGGCTTTGCGTTGCGCAGAGCGAAGAGCCGGCCCAGATGCTTCTTTCGGCCTGACGGGTGTCCGCCGGGACGGTGCTGCGCTAAGTCTGCCGCATGAAGCGGCAGACGACGATTTCAATCGCCACCTCCGGGCAGGGGCTCTACGAGTTCACGGCTACCGCGAAGCGGTTCGTCGCGGAGACCGGCTACGACGAAGGGCTGCTGACATTGTTCGTGCGGCACACGTCCTGCTCCCTCCTGATCCAGGAGAATGCCGATCCCGACGTGCGACGTGATCTCGACACGTTCTTTCGCCGGCTGGTGCCGCCATCCGACGATCCGTCGATGCGCTGGGTCGTGCATACGACCGAAGGGCCGGACGACATGCCGGCGCATATCAAGGCGGCGCTGACGGCGGTGTCGATCTCGATACCCGTTTCGGCCGGACGCTTGATGCTCGGCACTTGGCAGGGCATCTACCTCTTCGAACACCGCGACAGCCCGCATCGGCGCGAGATCGTGCTGCACCTGTCGGCCTGACCCTGAAGGAGATTAGCCATGTCGTTCCTCAAGCGCCTGTTCGGCGGCGGCGGCGCCGCGAAAACCGAGGCACCGGCCGCCGACCCGATCGAGCATAACGGCTTCACCATCGTGCCGACGCCCTATCAGGCCGAGGGCCAGTGGCAGGTCTGCGGCGAGATTTCGAAGACGATCGACGGCGCGGAGAAGCGACACCGCTTTGTCCGCGCCGATCGCGGATCGAGCCGCGAGGAGGCGATCGAGATGACGATGCGCAAGGCGCGCCAGACGATCGACCAGATGGGCGAGCGCATCTTCGACTGATGAATCCGGGGAGGGGACGATGTCGCTGAAGGGAAAGACGATTTTCATCTCGGGCGGGTCGCGCGGCATCGGGCTCGCGATCGCGGCCCGGGCCGCGCGCGACGGCGCGAACGTCACGATCGCGGCCAAGACCGACACGCCGCATCCGCGGCTTCCGGGCACGATCCACACGGCTGCAGCCGAGATCGAGGCGGCCGGCGGCAAGGCGCTCGCCGTGGTCTGCGACATTCGGGAGGAGGAGCAGGTCGATGCTGCGGTGAAGGCGACCGTCGAGCGCTTCGGCGGAATCGACATCTGCATCAACAATGCGAGCGCGATCCAGCTCACCGGAACGCTCGAGACCGACATGAAGCGCTACGATCTGATGCACCAGATCAACACGCGCGGCACCTATCTCGTCTCCAAGATGTGCATTCCGCATCTGAAGCAGGCGGAGAACCCGCACATCCTCAATCTCGCGCCGCCGCTCGACATGCAGCCGAAATGGTTCGGGCCGCACGTGGCCTACACGATGGCAAAATACGGCATGTCCATGTGCACGCTCGGCATGAGCGCGGAGTTCGCGAAAGCTGGCATTGCGGTAAACTCGCTCTGGCCGCTCACCGCGATCGATACGGCGGCGGTGCGCAACCTGCTCGGCGGTGCGGCCGTCGCCGCGATGAGCCGATCGCCGGAGATCATGGCCGATGCCGCGCATGAGATCCTGACGCGACAGGCGCGCACGACGACCGGCAATTTCTTCATCGACGAGCTGGTGCTGCGCGAGGCCGGTATCACCGACTTCTCGATCTACGCGCCGGGCGCCACCGGACCGCTGGCGGCGGACTTCTTCGTGCCGGACTGGGTGTTCGAAAAGACCGACACCAAGCTGATGAAGTCGTTCGGCTGAGATTTGGCGCAGTGCGAGTGGTGGACGTCGTCGATCGTCGTGACGACAACCGCTACATTGGAAGACTCTGCAAAAAAATGCCCGGCCGGTGGAGGGGACACCGGCCGGGCGGCACTCGTTCCGCTACGGGAACGGGGCAGGGGCTATGGGCGGGGCCTGACGGTCCCGCGATTGCTTAGCGCGCGCTGGCGACTGGTGCGACCAACGGCGTGATCCGACGTGCCACGACGCGGCGGTTCTGGCGTTCCTCGGACTGGGTCTCGATCTTCAGATACCGCTCGCCATAACCCTGTGTGACCAGGTTCTCGGCCGGGATATCGAAATAATCGGTCAGAACGATGGCGATGGTCTCGGCGCGACGATCCGACAGGGCCAGATTGGCCTCGTCCGACCCGACCGCATCGGTGTGTCCTTCGATCATAAAGGTTTCGCCGGGGTTCTGTTCGAGCATCCGCTGCATCGCTTCGGCCAGCCCCTCCAGTGCAGCGACCTGGCTGTCGTCGATTTCGGCCGAGCCGAAATTGAACGTCAGTGTATCGAGCTCGATGCGGGGCATGATGTCGCGAACGCGAGACGAATAACGGACCTCATCGACGGTATACAGGCGCTGCACCTGCTCGACGGGCGGGCTTTCCAGGAAGTCGTAATAACGATCCGGTTCTTCCACAAACCTGGCCTCGAGGATGTAGTCCTCACGCGGGACGCGCAGGCGCAGCGGCGGAAGTTCGCGGGCAGGATCACGCCACTCGCGGCGATCCCGATCCCGTTCGCGACCATCTGCATAGACGAGTACATACTCGCGGCCGTCAGGCGTAATGCGCGAGCGGCGGATGATGTCGCCATAACGGTCGCGGATGGTTACGACCTGCACGCCGTTCTCGCGCACGACAACTTCACGGGTGCGGCCGCGCGGCAGCTCCTCATAGTAGACTTCGGCAGCATCGCGACCGATGCGGGGCTGGTCGTAATTCTGCACGATGATCTGGTTGTTAAACTGGATCAGGACGCGGTCCCCGATTTCACGGAGAACGTTGGATCCCTCACGCTGTTCGCGACGCTCACGCTGCATTGCAGCCCGAGGTTCGATGCGCTGGCCCGCCTCGGCAATCGACGACTGAATTTCGCCATCGAACAGGTCGGCAGCCTGAGCGGTCGAATCATTCTCCGGGGGAGGCGGCAGGTCTTCCTCGGCCACGGCTTCCGCTTCGGGGAGCGGCTGGCCCGCGTTTTCGGCATCCTTGGCGCTGTCGAGAATCGGGGCAGCTTCACCGCTGTTGGGCGCTGGTGGAGGCGTCATCTGGGCGCTTCCGTCCGTCGGCGGCACTGGTTCCTGCGGCGACTGGCCTTCAGCAGGCTGTTCCGTCGTCGGCTGCTGGCCGTCTGCGGGCGGTGTCGCCGGCTGCTCGGCTGCAGGTGCGGCAGGCCGCTCGGTTCCTTCGGTAGGAACAGTCGGCAGTTCACGACGTGGACGCTCGCCGCGTTCACCACGCTCACCACGCTCACCACGCTCACCGCGCTCACCGCGCTCACGCGGCTGTTCGGCAGCGGGCTGCTCGGCAGGAGCCGCGGCCGGCTGTTCCGTCGTGGCGGGAGCCTGTTCGGCAGGAGCGGGCGCCTCTTCTGCTGCGGGCTCCTCAGCGGCCGGCTGTTCTGCCGCGGGCTCCTGCGCGGTCGGAGCAGTCTCTGACGGCTGCTCTGCGGCGGGCTGCTCGGCGGCAGGCGCGGGTGCGGGCTCGGGGGCCGGTGCGGGCTCAGATGCGGGAGCTGATTCCGGTGCCGGATCGGGTTCTGGTGCCGGCTCGGTTTCCGGAGCTGGTTCCTCGGCTGCAGGCTCTTCGGCCGGAGCTTCCTCTTCAGACTGCTCCTGCTGGCGGCGCAGTTCTTCCTCGTCCGTGGCTTCAGCCTGCGCGAGGATCAGCGGCTGGCCGGACATTACGGCACCGTTGATCGTGTCGGCAGGCGAGAGCGGCGCGGCCGTCAGCGGCGATGCCGCCATTACGAGCCCGAGCGCCGTTCCGGCGAGGATGCTTGTCTTTTTCGTCATGGGAGGTGCTACTCCTGAATTCCTTGGACGTCCCGTCTGCGCCACAACCGAAATGTGGCGGTTAGGTTCCAGCATGGCGGTGATCAAGACCATTTCGGGGCGGCCGCGTCGAATGCTTGACGCGCAGGGCTCAGGCACGCGAAAGGCAGGCATGGCCTTCTGGACGGAAAAGACGCTCGAACACCTCAGCCCAACCGAGTGGGAGCAGCTGTGCGACGGATGCGGCAAGTGCTGCCTGTCGAAGCTGGAGGACGAGGATACCGGCGACATCTACTGGACGACGGTGTCCTGCCGCCTCTTCGACGAGGGCTCCTGCCGCTGCAAGGACTATCCGAATCGCCTCAGCCTCGTGCCTGACTGCGTGGGACTGACGCCCGAAAAGGTGCGCAGCCTGCCATGGCTGCCTTCGACCTGCGCCTACAAGCTCGTCGCCGAAGGTCATGATCTCTACTGGTGGCATCATCTCGTCTCCGGCGACCGCGAGACGATCCATGAAGCCGGCATGTCGGTGCGCGGGCATATCACGGCCAACGAGACCGAGCTTGCGCGCGTCGAGGACTATTTCGACCATATGGTCGAAGACGAGCCCTAGAACCACCGCGCGTCGCCTGCGTTCATGGGACAACCATCATCGGGAGAAGATCATGAGCCAGGATGAAACCCGAAGCCTCGTCACCCGCTTCATCGAAGCGCTGAACGCGGCCGATGCGAAGGCCGCTGCCGCCCTTTCCGGCGAGGATGTGGCTCACGACTTTCCGGGATTGGGTCGCGAGATCGGGACAGCCAGCCTGCGTGACCGGATCGTGCGGTTGACCGCAGGCTCCGGCTTCCACGCGACGGATGCCGAGATCATGACCAACGCGACGGGCTCGCGCGCCGCAGTCGAATTCACCTGGCGAGACGATGCCGGCGCGTCGCAGGCGGCGGGCATGTTCCTCGAGATCGACGGCGGCCGCGTTTCGCGCGTCACTCTCCATCGCGGCTAGCTTCATGAACCGCCGATGAATATCCGGTTCCGGCAACGTTCAGCCGGACCGGCGCAATCTCTCTCCATCGAAACAAGCGCACCCCGCGCAAGACCAGGAGAGAGACCCATGTTCGCCAAGATCAAGACCGTCGCAGTTGCCGCCCTCGTCGCCCTTGGCACCTTCAGCGCCATGCCGGCCTCCGCTCAGGCCTCGGGCCTTTCCTTCAGCGGCGGCAACGGTTCCGTCACCGTCCAGTTCGGCTCGGGCGGATACCACCACCGCCCCGATCGCCACGGCCCGCGCCGCGCAGCCTGCACCGAGCGTCAGGCAGCGTTCAAGGCAGCCGACATGGGACTGCGCAACGTCCGCGTCGTCGACTCCGACCGCCGTTCGATCGAAGTGCGGGGCCGCAGCCACCGCCATGGCCGCACCACGGTGATCTTCGCCCGTGCGCCGCATTGCCCGGTGATCGCACGCTACTGAGGTGCAAGGGCAGGCGGCATCGCGATTTCCAGCCGCCGCCCATGACCTTCCCGTCTGACGGGAAGGGGATCGCGGGCGATGCTCACCGCGTCGCCCGCATGAAAAAAAGGGACCGGTTCGCGAGAGCCGGTCCCTTTGTCGTTTCCGCCTCTGCCCGGCGGCTATTCGCCGATGGAGAAGGAGACGCTGACCTCGACACGGTAGAGGTTTTCGCCGGCCTCGACCGGCACAGCGGCATCGCCGGCGGCTTCCATCCTCATCGCGGCCTGCGCCACCGGGATCGGCTGCGGGCGGCGCGAGACTTCCGAAAGCTCGACGATCGGCCCGAGCGTGATGCCGGCTGCGTCCGCAAGCGTCTCGGCCCGCGCCATTGCGTCGGCCACGGCCGCACGGCGCGCCTCTTCTAGCGCTGCCTTCGGATCGTCATTGGTGAAAGTGATGTTGCCGCCCTGGTTGACGCCGAGCGTCACCGAGCGATCCAGGATCTGGCCGACATTTCCAATTTCGCGCACGCGTACGGTCAACGTGTTCGACACTTCGTAGCCGGTGATGCGCGGCTGGCCCTGGCCGTCCTGCGGGTACACGTAGCGCGGGCTGATCTGCAGGCCCGAGGTCTGCAGGTCGCGCCCCTCGATGCCAGCCTCGCGCATGGCGGCAAGCACCTCGTTCATGGCGGCGTTGGCCTCGTCGAGCGCGACGCGCGCGGTGTCGCCCTCGCGCATGACGGTCAGCATCAGGATCGCCATGTCGGGCGCGACAGCCGCCTCGCCCTCGCCGGTCACGTTGATTCGTGGCTGCGGCGTCTCCTGTGCAATGCCGGCCGCGGGCGCCGCTATGACGGAGGTTGCAAGAAGCAGGGGCAGAAGGCTCTTACGCATCGAAATCTCCTCGTTGGGCAGGAGAGATGCGAGATGCCGGCCGGCCCACAGGTCGGGCCTCACGGCTGGTAATCACCCCATCACGCCCGCCCGGGCTGGCGCCGCAGCGCCGTGACATCCGACGCCTATCTCGCGATTATGTGTGGATTGCGGCGTCGTGTGCCGGGACGCTGGGATGCCTGCCACGCGTAGAACCGGCCCCCAACGCCTGCGCCGCCAGACGCAGTTGCGCCTGCAGATGCGCGATCCAGCGCGCGTACTGATCATCCTGCCAGACTGTTCAGCAAGTATTTGACCAGGGTAAATTCTGGTGGGCCCGGAGGGACTCGAACCCCCAACCAAGCGGTTATGAGCCGCCGGCTCTAACCATTGAGCTACAGGCCCCACGACCGACCCATTAGGCGAGTTTGGCAGGGGGCACAAGGCGGAGGTGCACGCCGTGGAACCAGTGCGGGTGGGGTGAGTTCTGTCTCATCTTCACATGCGACCAGCCGGCAGGGGACACATGCATTCCACGACACTCACCGTGAACGGCCGACGCGAGATGATCGAGGCGGACGTTCGCACGACGTTGCTCGATGCGTTGCGCGAAATTCTGGATCTGACGGGCACCAAAAAGGGCTGCGACCACGGCCAGTGCGGCGCCTGCACGGTCATCGTGAACGGTAGGCGCATCAATTCGTGCCTGTCGCTCGCGGCGAGCCATGACGGCGACGAAGTCACCACGATCGAGGGGCTTGCCGGCGACGAGAGCCTGTCGCCGCTACAGGAGGCATTTATCCGGCACGATGCCTTCCAGTGCGGCTACTGCACTCCGGGCCAGATCTGTTCTGCGACAGCCCTGATCGAGGAAATCCGGCGCGGCGAGCCAAGCGTGGTGACAGATGGCGAGGTGACGCTGTCGGACGAGGAAATCCGCGAGCGGATGAGCGGCAATCTCTGCCGCTGCGGCGCCTACAACAACATCGTCGATGCCATCCGCCAGGTGGCCGGGGAGGGCGCGCGATGAAGCCGTTCTCCTATACCCGCGCGAGCGGCGCCGAGGCGCAGCGCGATGCGCGCTATCTCGGTGGCGGCACCAATCTGCTCGACCTGATGAAGCTCGAGATCGAGCAGCCGGACCGGCTGGTGGACGTGTCGAGGCTCGACCAGACGATCGAAGAGGCCGGCGGTGGATTGAAGATCGGCGCGGCGGTGACGAATTCGGCTCTTGCCGCCGATCCCCGCATCCGGCAGCGATATCCGCTTCTGTCCAGCGCGCTCCTGTCCGGTGCCACACAGCAATTGCGCAACAAGGCGACGACGGGCGGCAATTTTCTCCAGCGCACGCGCTGCCACTATTTCTACGACACCGCGCGGTCGTGCAACAAGCGCGAGCCCGGGACGGGCTGCGATGCGCTGGAGGGGCTGAACCGACAGCATGCCATCCTGGGGACGAGCGAGCACTGCATCGCAACGCACCCATCGGACATGGCGGTCGCGATGGCGGCGCTCGATGCGATGGTTGTGACCATTCGTGCCGGTGCCGATGGCCGGGAGATCGCGGCCCGCGACCTGCATCGACTGCCGGGCGAAACGCCCGAGATCGACCACGTGCTGGAGCCGGGTGAGCTTATCACCCATGTGCTTCTGCCGGTGAACCCGCCGGCTTTTCAGTCCTATCGCAAGGTGCGCGACCGGGCTTCCTATGCCTTTGCGCTCGTGTCGGCCGCGGTCGCCTTCGATCTCGAGGCAGGACGCTTCAAGTCCGTGCGAATCGCGCTCGGCGGCGTGGCGCACAAGCCGTGGCGCGCGGAAAAGGCCGAAGCCGTGCTGGAGGGGAAGCCGCCTTCGCCGGCGCTCTTCGCAGAGGCCGCGGAAGCCGAACTGGCCGATGCGCGCGGGCACGGACAGAGCAAGTTCAAGGTGCCGCTGGCACGGCGGCTGATGATCGCGGTCCTGCGCGACATGACGGCGGATGCGACGGAGATTGCAGCATGAACAAGCGACCGGATACGGACTGGGTCGGCCGCGCGCTCGACCGTGTCGACGGACCGCTGAAGGTTACGGGCCAGGCCGTCTATGCAGCCGACCATCGCGGCGACCTTAAGGCGCTGATCGGCATGATCGTCGAGGCCGAGGCGGTCGGCGAGATCGTCTCGATCGACACCAGGGCGGCAGAGGCGGCCGACGGCGTCCACATGGTGATGACGCATGAGACCGCGCCCCGCCAGATGCCGTTCGGCAAGCCGGACGATGCGGGGCGGTTCGCCATGTCGCATGCTGTGCTCGAGGGCCGGGAGGTCCTCTATGTCGGCCAGCCGGTTGCTTTCGTGGTAGCGCGCACTCTCGAAGAGGCGCGCCATGCAGCGAAGCTGGTGACGGTCGAGATCGCGCCGCGCGAGGGCGTGTTCGATGCAGAGGCGCACGAGGAGGAAGCGGTAGCGCCCGACAGTCTCGACGGCGGCGACGATGCAGACAGCGATACCGGCGATTTCGAAGCGGACTTCGCCGGATCGGACGTCACTATCGAAGCCGAGTTTCACACCGCCGCCCAGCATGCGGCGGCCATGGAGCCGCATGCGACGGAAGCCGAATGGCACGGGACGAAGCTCACCGTTCATATCGCGCTACAGATCCTCGGCGATGCGCGCAAGGCGTTCGCCAATACGCTCGGCATCGGCGTATCGGACGTGCGCATCATCACGCCGTTCACCGGTGGCGGTTTCGGCTCCAAGCTCGGCATCCACAACGAGGCGGTGCTGGCTGCGTTGGCGGCGCGCGAACTCGGTCGTCCTGTCCGCGTGGCGCAGACGCGCCGCCAGCTTTTCGCCAATGGTCCGCATCGACAGCGGCATCGCCAGCGGCTGAAGATCGGGGCGTCCGGCGATGGCACGCTCAAGGCGATCAGCCATGAGTCCCTGTCGGCGCGCGCGCAGCGCTATCCTTTCGCGGAAGCCGCCGCGTCGCCGACGAAGGCGAGCTATGCGGCGCCCTCGATCCGCACCCGGCACCGGGTGGTCGTGGCCGACATTCCGAAGGTCGATTCCATGCGCGCGCCCGGCGAGGCCGTCGGCACGCTGACCTTCGAGGCGGCGATCGACGAGATGGCCGAGCGCTGCGGCATGGGCCCGCTCGCATTCCGGCTTCTCAATGAACCAAAGAGCGATCCGGCGTCCGGCAAGCCGTTTGCGAGCCGTACGCTGGCGCGATGCCTCAGCGAGGGGGCAACGGCTTTCGGGTGGGAAGACGGCGGCGTGCGGCCGAAGGCACTGCGCGACGGCAACTGGCTCGTCGGGCGCGGTCTTGCTGCGGCAATCCGGCCGAACCTGATGCAGCCGGCCGAAGCGGAGGTGCTTCTCGACCGAAATGGCCGGCTCAGCGTCCGGCTGGACATGACGGACATCGGCACCGGCACCTACACGATCCTCACACAGGTTGCGGCCGACGCGCTCGGCATCGCGCCGGAGAGGGTGTCGGTCGAACTCGGCGACAGCGAATTTCCCGAGACCTGCGGGTCAGGCGGTTCGTTCGGAGCGGGAAGCACCGGCACCGCGGTTGCGAAGGCCTGCGAAGCGTTGCGCGAGCAGCTGATCGAACGCGCAGCGCGCGTCGATGGCGACTGGCAGGGAGCGAACTCGCAGGAACTCGCCATCGAGGAGGACAGGGTCGTCCTCGGCGAACGCAGCCTGCCGCTCGGGCAAATCCTCGATACGATCGGCGGGCCGGTCTTCAAGACCAGCGGTGCGATCGAGCCGGGCGACGCGCATGAAACGCATGCGCAATACTCTTACGGCGGCGTGTTTGCCGAGGTCGGCGTCGATCGCGATACCGGCGAAATCCGGTTGCGCCGCGTGCTCGGAGCGTTCGACGCCGGGCGTATTCTTAACGAGAAGACTGCCCGTTCCCAGCTCATGGGCGGTATGATCTTCGGCATCGGCGCGGCCCTGATGGAAGAAAGCCTCATGGACATGCGCTATGGCGCGTTCATGAACCGAGACCTTGCCGAGTACCACATAGCGGTCAATCGCGACGTGCCGCCGCTCGAAATCCATTTGGTGGGCGAACCGGACTATCTGTCCAATCCGCTCGGCTCCAAAGGCATCGGCGAACTCGGGATCTGCGGGACCGGACCGGCGATCGCCAACGCGATCTATGCGGCCACCGGGTACCGCGCGCGCGAGTTCCCGATCCACTTGGACAAGCTTCTGGCGCATCTCGACTGACACTGGCCGGGATGCGGCATCTTGCGGCGCGGGCAGCGTTTCGCGCCGCGCCAAAATGATCTAGGGCTGTCGCCGACACTTCCTTCCAGACGGCAGTTCCCATGAGCGAAACCTACGTCCTGACGCTGTCCTGCGTCGATCATCCCGGCATCGTCGCGGCTGTGGCAAGCCATCTGTCGAAGAATGGCGGCAACATCGTCGAGGCGCACCAGTTCGAGGATCGCGACACCGGCCGCTTCTTCATGCGCGTCGCGTTCGAATTCGTCGGCAAGGACCGTTTCGACGAGTTCAAGGCCGGCTTCGAGCCGATCGCCGAACACCATGGCTTCGACTATTCGCTGCGTCCGATGAGCGCGAAGAAGCGCGTGGTTCTGATGGTCTCGAAGTTCGACCATTGCCTCGCAGACCTTCTCTATCGCTACCACATCGGAGAGCTTTCGATGGAGGTGGTGGCGATCATCGCCAACCACCCGCGCGAGATGTTCGCGCACCATGATTTCGGGTCGATCCCGTTCCACCATCTGCCGATCTCAAAAGACACCAAGGCGGAGCAGGAGGCACAGATCAAGGCGGTCGTGACGGATTCGCAGGCCGATCTCGTCGTCCTGGCGCGCTACATGCAGATCCTGTCCGACGACATGGCGCGGTTCCTGTCGGGGCGCTGCATCAACATCCACCATTCCTTCCTGCCGGGCTTCAAAGGGGCGAAACCCTATCACCAGGCGCACAGCCGCGGCGTGAAGCTGATCGGCGCGACCGCGCATTTCGTCACCAGCGATCTCGACGAAGGCCCGATCATCGAGCAGGACGTGGAGCGCATCTCCCACTCGGACCGGCCGGACATGCTCGTCGGCAAGGGCCGCGATATCGAGCGCCGCGTGCTGGCGCGGGCAGTTGCGTTCTTCCTGGAGGACCGCGTTCTCCTCAACGGCGACAAGACGGTCGTCTTCAGGACCTGAGCCGGGCGACATGCCGAAACCGGGCCGGCCTCGTGCCGGCCTTTTCTTTTGGCCCGCGTCGGCTAGAAGCGGGCGATGCTGCGTTATTCCGCCAATCTCGGGCTGCTCTGGGCCGATCTGCCGCTCCTCGGCAGGATGGAGCGTGCTGCTGCGGCCGGGTTCCGGGCCGTCGAAATGCACTGGCCGTACGATATCGCACCTGAACGCGTGCGCGACGAGGCCGAGCGGCTGGAGCTTACGCTCGTCTCGGTCAACGCGCCTCTTGGGGATCGGCCCGGCGACTTCGGGCTGGCGGCGAAGACCGGCCGGGATGAAGAGTTCCGGGCCAGCCTCGAGCAGGGGCTGGCCTATGCGGCGGCGGCCGGCTTTGCCAGGCTGCACGTCCTGTCGGGTTTTGTCGAAGACAGGCAAGGTCAGTCTGCACGCAGCTTCGTCGGCAACATGAAGATGGCAGCAGAGATGGCGGGCGACGCTGGCATTTCGCTGCTAATCGAGCCCATGAACGCGCGTGACCGGCCGGGCTATTTCCTGCGACGGGCGGACGAGGCGATGGCGCTGATCGACGAGATCGGCGTGTCGAACATCGCGCTACTGTTCGACACCTACCACACCGCCTTCGAGGAGCCTGACGTGACGGCCGCATTGATGCGAGCGTTGCCACGGCTTGGGCATGTCCAGATCGCGGCGCATCCCGATCGCGGGGAGCCCGATCGCGGAACCGTCGATCATGGGGCGCTTCTCGATGCGCTTGCCGCGAGCGGATGGTCGGGCTTCGTCGGCGCGGAATATCTGCCTCGCGGAACGGTCGAGGATGGACTCGGCTGGATCGAGGCGCTGGGTTCGGCCGTCAGGCTTTGACGGCCGGTGCGTGCTGCGCGCGCAGCGCGACCTTGTCGACCTTGCCCGACGCCAGCCGCGGCAGGCTGTTCACGAAGCGCACGGCTTTCGGCTTCTTATAGCTCGCTATACGCGCCTTGCAGTGGGCGATGATCTCGTCGGCCGTCAGCGCGGGATCGCGCGAGACGACGAGGGCGAGTACGCTTTCGCCCCAGTGATCGTCCGGGATGCCGATGACGGCAACGTCGTCGACGGCCGGATGCTCGTCGATTGCTGCCTCCACCTCGCGCGAATAAATGTTCTCGCCGCCGGAGATGATCATGTCCTTGGCGCGGTCGACGAGATAGACGTAGCCGTTCTCGTCCATGCGGCCCATGTCGCCGGTGTGGTACCAGCCGCCGCGCAACGTTTCGGCGGTGGCCTTGGCGTTGTTCCAGTAGCCGGTCAAAAGCGTGGGCGTGCGGGTCTGCACCTCGCCGACTTCGCCCGTCGCCAGCGGCTTGTCGTCCGCGTCGGCGATGCGCAGGAGAACGCCCTGCGGAGGCCGGCCTACGGAGGTCAGGAGCCGGCGCTCGGCCTCGGTGCCGGTCCGGTGCTCGGATTGCTGGAGGGCCGTGCCGCACCCTTCCGACATGCCGTAAAGCTGCAGGAAGACGCGGCCGAAGACCTTCAGTCCGCGTTCGAGCAGCGGCACCGGGACAGGCGCGCCGGAATAGACGATCGACTTCAGCGAGCGCAGATCGAAGGCCTCGACGCCCGGCACGTCGAGCAGCGCCTTGATCATGGTCGGGGCGAGATGGGTGATCGTGATGCGCTCGCGCTCGATGGTTTCGAGCACGGCGGGCGGGTTGAAGTCGGGGTGCACGAAGCAGGTCGCCCGCCGATAATGGGCGGCGAGCTGCAGGAAGCGGTGGCCGACATGGAAGACCGGCATCATCAGTTGCATGCGGTCTTCGCGCTCGACGCCGCTCACATCGGCGAAATGGTCGCTGACGGCGATTTCGGCCGCATGCGCGCGCATCACGCCCTTGGGCAGGCCCGTGCTTCCGCTCGTATAGATAATGTGGACGATGTCCTCCGCCGAGGCGGGCACGGGCAGCGGCTTGCCTTCGCCGGCGGCGATGAACTCCTCATAGGCAACCGCCCAGTCGGGGACGGTCGCGCCGATAGCCACGAAGCGTTCGACGATGCCGAGCTTGCGAAGCGGTTCGACGAGGGCCGCATAGGCGTCTTCGAAAAAGAGAATGCGCGGTGCGGAATCCGTCACAACGCGGGCGATCTCGGGGGAGGCGAGCCGGAAGTTGATCGTTGCGACGGTCACGTTGCCGAGTTCGGCAGCGGCATAGACCTCCATGAAGCCACGCGTGTTGCGCGACAGGACCGCGACGCGGTCGCCGCGGCGCAGGCCGTGGGCGGCGATGGCGGCCGCCATCTGTTCGCCGCGCCGACGATGCTCGGCGAAGGTCACGACTGCGTCGGAAAAGACGAACGCCGTCGCATCGGGCTCGACTTCGGCATTGCGCCGCAGGATGTCGCCGAGATTGCGGAAGGTCATGCGGAGATGTCGTCCAGTCCGAGTGCGCCGGGATTGACCAGTCCGGCGGGGTCGATGAAGCGCTTCAGACCGGCGGCAAAGGCAGCGGTCTCGTCCCCCACCATTGCCTGATAGGGATAGTATCGCCCGAGTTGGCCCATCACGGCGCCTTCGGCGATCAGCAGGTCGCGGAGCGCGGTGCGAAGCTCGCGGGCGACGGCGCGCGTCGCCGGCCTTTCCGGGTTCGCGCCGAACTTCTCCACGACGTCCCTGCGCATCGCCCGCCGGTGGACCGTGCGAAGGCTGTCCGGCCAATAGAGCATCGGCTCGACGAGGACATTCGTATCCTGCGCGGCAAACATCATCGACTGGGTAATGCCGGCCTCGTTCATGCGGTCGGCTTCTCGGGCAAGGAAAGCCTCGACGGCGCGCGTCGCAGGGCCGATCTTCGAGAGCGGGAAGATGCCGTGGACGGGCGCCCAGCGCTCGCCTTTCGGTCCCAGCATGCCACGCACCGTGTAGAAGCGCGACAGCATGGCAAGCGGCACGGTCGGCTCGATGGCGACGGCCTCGGCCGGCACGCGCGCAACGGCAGCGGCGAGCAGAGCGCGGGCATAATTGGCGCTGACGCCCTCGGCCGTGATGTGCAGGCCCCATGGCAGGTCGACAGGCTGCTTCGCGGCGCCCATGGCCAGCCGCGCGGCGGTCTTCGCGCCGCCGATTAGCGATCCGGATGCCGCGACCGAGCGGCGGAAGACGGCGAGCGTTTCCTTTGCGCTCAAGCCGGAGGCGGCGGCGCGGGCGTTGCGGTTCGCGATGCCCATGACGCGCAGGCCGCGCACGTCGCGCTGAATGGCCGCCATGGCCTCGACGAGCGCGACAGCCTGGGTGAAGCCGAAGGAGGCGACTTCGACGGCGGTGGGCTTGGAAACGAGGCGAAGCGCGACGGCCGTCTTGAGGCCGAACGCTCCGCAGTCGCCGATGAACAGGCCGGTGAGGTCCGGGCCGCTGTGGCGCAGCGCGCCGAGGCCGCCTGGGCGCGCCAGTGCACCGGTCTTCAGGATGCGGCCGTCGGGCAGGACAACTTCGAGACCGAGCACGTGTTCGAGGCCGGCCGGCATGTTCTGCGAGACCGCGCCGCCGACCGTGGCGATCGCGCCGGAGATCGGGCCTTCGAGGGCAGGGCGCAGCCCGTGGGGCGCGAGCGCCTCCTCCAGTTCGGCCCAGGTCGTACCGGCGCCCACGACCACCATGCGGTCCTCGGCAGCGAGATGCCTGACCCCGGCAATGCCGTGCATGTCGATCAAGGCCGTCGGACGACCCTGCGGCTGGAAGCCGCGCGTATAGGACAGACCGCCGCCGCGCGGCGCGACGCAGAGGCCACGCGCTGCCGCAAACCGTAGCGCGGCTGCCACGCCGGCAGCATCGGCCGGCCGGAAGGCGATCTCGGCCGGCTGCTCGTCGGCCCATTCGAAAACGTCGATCGAGAGGGCGGAAAGTTCGTCGGCGTCGGTGACGACCTCGCCCGGCGCGAGTTCGGCGGCGATGGCTGCGACGTCGCCGGCGCTCAGAGCCATCGGGCGAGTTCTCCGGCAATCGCTGGTCCGAGATCGCCGCGGCCTTCCAGCGCGATGCGGGGCTTGTCGTGGTCGACGAGGTGGCGGAAGCGGTCCTGCGGGGTTTCCAGCACCGCAACGCGGCCTGCAAAGCCATCGAGGCGGTGGGAGAGCGGGTAAGACCAGAGCTGGTTCAAAGCCGGGCCGACATTGGCCGGCTGCTTGAACAGATCGACCGCGCGGGCGTGAAGGCGCTCGGGCTCGATCTCGGCGACGAGCGGCAGGGCCGTCGCGCGCTCCCGCCTGTAGAAGGGCGTCCACAGACGTTCGTCACGCACCAGCGTCCAGGTCATCGGCACGTGGCGGCCGTCGATGTGGGGCGAGAGGTCGACCGTGTAGTGCTCGGCGAATTCTGCGCGCAGCGCGTCGGATACGGCCGGCGGATCGACAAGCATCAGCCCTGCCTCGAAGCGGCGGGCGAGTTCCAGCGCCTGCGGCGCCGAGCCCTCCCAGCCGAGGACGGCGCGCACCGGTACGCCGAAGGCTTCGAGCGCGTCGCCGATCCAGCTCGCCGCTATGTCGACGCTGCCCGGATCGCGGGTTTCGCTGTCGGACTGGCCCGGCGCCTCGATGGCGAGCACGGGCCATTGCGCGCCGATCGCCGCGAGTTCGCGCTCGATGCCGCCTATGCCGCCGGGCACCGGGGCCACGACGACTAACGGCGCGCGACCGTCCGGCTTGCCGAAGAGGCGGGCATGCAGCCGTCCGGAGCCGACCGGCAGAAAGAAGCGGTCGTCCTCGACCGCGTCGGCCCAGGCCGGAACGGTTTCCTCCGGCGCGACCGATGCGCCAGGAAACTCCTTGAAGATGTCGACTTCCTGATGTGCGGCGAGGATGGTGTCGCGGGCGAGTTCGCGCTTTTCATGCAAGGGCGGCGTGCCGGCATGGGCGGCGTAGAGGCTGTCGCCTGGCCGCGCCGTCAGCATGACGGGCGCCTTCGTCTCTTCGAGCGCCGGGATCGAATCGTGCCGGAAGGCGGCCGAATAGGCGACCTTGTAGCCGTCGCCGGCGATCATGATCTGGTTGAAGCCGCGATGGATGAAATCGACATCCGGCACGTCGGTGTCGGCGCGGTACTTCGTTTCCTGCAGATCCCAGGGCCAGAAGACGTGCTGGTCGCGATAGCGCAGGTACCAGAAGGAGAGGTGCCCGCCATCCCAGCGCGGCTCGACGGGCACGAGGTATTGCGTGAGGTAGCGGTCGCTCTCGCCGGGCGTGAAGACGGGGTATCCGTCGCACAGTGCCAGCGCGACGCGATCGGGATGGCGCCGCGCCGTTTCGACCGCGATCGACGCGCCCGTGTGGCGGCCGTAGAAGTAGGCCTTGTCCAGCCCGAGCGCATCCATCGTCTCGACGACCGCGTCGGCGAATTCGGCGATCTCGGGCTTCGGATGGTCGAGCGGTGTCGACAGCCCGTAGCCCGGCGTGTCGATGGCGATCGCCGTGAAGTCGCGCGCGAAGATCTCGATCTGCTCGAGGAACATCGCACTCGACACCGGCGAGGCGTGCAGCAGGATGACGGCCGGGCCGGAGCCCGCCCGCCTGTAATGGACGTGTCGCTTGCCGACCCGGACGTAGCCGCGCTGCATCACCCGTCTGCCTTTGCCTCGGCGACCAGCTGGTCACGGAGCGTCCGATGCATGATCTTGCCGGTGCCGTTCTTCGGCAGTTCGGCCACGTAGCGGATTTCTTTCGGCAGCTTGTAGCGGGCAAGCCGCTTCTCGCAGAACGCCTTGATCTCCTCGTAGGTTGGCGCCGCGAAGCCCGTGCGCAGCACGGCAAACGCGATCACGGCCTCGCCCCAGTACTCGTCCGGTTTCCCGGCTACCGCCGCCTCTGCGATCGCAGGATGCGCGTAGAGCACGTCCTCGATCTCGCGCGGGAAGATATTCTGCCCGCCGGAGATGATCGTGTTCGTCTCGCGATCGACGATGAACAGGAAGTTGTCCTCGTCGAGATAGCCGAGGTCGCCGACGGCGACGAAGCCATCGCGGACGGCCGCTTCGGTCGCCTCGGGCCGGTTCCAGTAGCCCGAGAAGAGCCAGGAATTGCGGATCGCGACGCGGCCGACCGTTCCGTTCGGTACGGGGTTCCAGTCCGCATCGACGATGCGGATTTCGCAGCCGGGGTTGGACTGGCCGACGGACCCGACCTTGCGCATGTGCTCTTCGGGGCGGATCGTCGTCGCGCCGCCCGTCTCGGTCGAGCCGTAGCTGTCGTAGAGGATGCCTTCGCCGAAGAAGGCGATGACCCGCTCCTTGGTGCCGTGCGGAAGGGCCGCCGCGTTGGAGTTGATCACCTGCAGCGCCGAAGTGTCGGCCTTTTCCAGGACCGACTTGTCGAGCCGAAACAGCGCGTGGAAGTGGGTCGGCACCGTGAAGATGTTGGTGATCTTGTCCTCTTCCATGATCTTCAGGAACTCGACAGGGTCGTATTTCTGCATGATCCGGCAGTCGCCGCCGAACCAGATCGGGGCCAGCGCCGCGATGAAGCCGGCGCCGTTGAAGAAGGGCGTGAAGGCGAGCGTCCGCGTCGTCGTGTTGTAGCAGCCCTGCACGCCTGACATGACCAGCGTCATGTGGTCGACGCGGGCGCGATGCGAGAGCAGCACGCCCTTGGGCTTGCCCGTCGTGCCGGAAGTGTAGGGGATGCAGAAGATGTCGTCGGACGTCACCTTGATGCGCGGCTCGGCGGCGGACGCCGCGGCGAGCAACTCCTCGTAGCGCTGGTCGAGGATGATGATCCGGGGCGCGTGCTCGAACTCGGCCTCGCCGACGATCTTCTCGAAATCGGGATCGACGAAGACCACCCTGGCCTGGCTGTCGTTGGCAATGTAGGCCGCTTCGAAGCTGGTCGCGAAGGGGCTGATCATCGCGGTCGCGCAGCCGGCATCGGCAATGCCAAGCACGATCTCGAGGAATTGCGGGCGGTTGCCGCACATCAGCGCGACATGGTCGCCGGGCTCGAGACCGAGTTCGTCGAGCGCCAGATTCGCGACGCGGTTCGCGCGCTCGACGAAGGCCCTGTAGGTGAGCGGCGCGAAGTCACCGCGCAGCGCCACCTTGTCCGGCGTACGCACCGCAGAGGCGCGGACGCCGGAGGAGATTGTCTTATGGTAGGCAGTGTTCGGGTTCATCATCATTCCGCAGCGAGTGCGACGGCTTCGTGGCCGGGCAGCTTGAAGAGCTTCATGGCGTTGTCGCGCATGATCTTGCGATAGGAGTCCGGCCGGAAGCCGAGCTCGTTGACCTGTGATACCGCCGTTTCCGGCTCGATCACCGGCCAGTCGGTGCCGAACAGGAATTTGTGGCTGCCATAGGTGTTGGCGTAGTGCACCATCTGCTTCGGCCAGTAGCGCGGGGCGTAGGCGTCGCCGCCGATGTAGATGTTCTCGTGCTTCCAGGCCATCGAGATCATCTCGTCGGTCCACGGCACGCCGAGATGGATGCCGATGAGCTTGAGGTCGGGGAAGTCGATCGCCACCTGGTCGAGGCAGATCGGCCGGCCGACCGAGGGGAGGCGGCGGTCCTTCTGGTAGATGAGGTTGTGGCCGACCTGCATCATGATCGGGATGTCGAGTTCCACGCAGCGCGCGTAATAGGGATAGTACTGCGCGGCGTCCGGCGCGAGGCCGAACCAGTGCGGATAGAGATGCGCGCCGACGAAGCCGTATTCATGGACCGCCTTGTCGAGCTCCTTGAGGCCTGCGACGCCGCGCGTCGGATCGATGCCGGCCAGCCCCGAAAAGCGGTGCGGATAGGCCTGGCAGATCTCGTGGACGCGCTCGTAGGTGATTTCCATGGAGCCGCGGACGCGCAGGTCGCCGCAGCGGACTGCGATCAGGAGCGAGCGCTCGATGCCGGCGCGGTCCATCTTCGCGATATAATCCGGGATGGTGACGCCCTTGCGCACGTCCTGCGAGTTGCGGACCTGATCATGGAAGCGATCGTCGGTCGGATTGCGGTTTTCCCTGATTTCCTGCGGCGTGAGAACGTTCACGACGATATCGATATGGCCGCTCATCGGCTCGTTTCCTTCTCTTCGATTGGTTGCCCGCGGGTCATGCCAGCACGCAGGCCGCGCTGTGGGCTCCTCCCGGCGCGGGGCGCATCGCTATTGGGCCCTGCTCGCATTGGGGTTGCGCAAACGAGCAGCGCGGTGCGAAGCCGCAGCCGGGAGGAAGACGCAAGGGGCTCGGTGGCTCGCCCCGAATGGGAAGACGCTCGCGCTGCAGGCGCGGGTCGGGAGACAGCTGCGCCGACAGAAGCGTGCGCGTGTAGGGATGCGTCGGGGCGCCGAAGATTGCCTCGCGCTCCCCGATCTCGACGATGCGGCCGAGATACATGACGCAGACGCGGTCGCAGACGGCGCGCACGGTATCGAGGTCGTGGCTGATGAAGAGCATGGCCATGCCGTGCTCGTCTTTCAACGAGTTCAGGAGCGACAGGATTTCCGCGCGCACCGACAGATCGAGCGACGATGTCGGCTCGTCGAGCACCAGCAGCTTGGGCCGCGTCGCGATCGAGCGCGCAATGGAAGCGCGCTGGAGCTGACCGCCGGACGCCTGGTTGACGTGGCGGTCGAGCAGCGCCTCCGACAGGGCGACGCGCCTGGCGAGCGCGCGCACCTCGGCCTTTCGCTCGGACCCCGACATCTTCGTGTGCAGCTTCAGGGGTTCCTCGATCAGCGCGCCGATCTTCATGCGCGGGTTGAGTGAGGCGTAGGGGCTTTGGAAGACCATCTGCAGTGCCGGACGGAGCGGGCGCATCTGGCGCTCCTTCAGCGGCGTCAGGTCGCGGCCGTCGAAAACGATAGTTCCGCTGGTCAGATCTTCCAGTTTCAGGATCATGCGGCCAAGCGTCGTCTTGCCGGAGCCGCTTTCCCCGACGAGGCCGACGGATTCACCCGCCGCAATATCGAGGCTGACACCGTTCAACGCATGGACGACGCGGCTGCCGCCAAGATGGAATTCCTTGACCGCGTCGCGCACGGAGAGGATGGGCTCGGCGCTCATGCGAAATGACACCTGACGTTCACCGGACCGTTGCCACGCTGGACGACGGGGGGAGGGGTTTGGCAGATCGCTTCCGCCTTCGGGCAGCGCGGCGCGAAGAGGCAGCCTTGCGGCAGATCGTAGAGGTTGGGCGGGGTCGAGGGCGGCAGCGCCCGCTTGCCGCCTGCGGCCGCCGCAAGATCGGCCGCGTGGATCAGCGCCTGCGTATAGGGGTGGCGCGGTGTGACGAAGACCTCCGACACCGGGCCCTGCTCGATCACGACGCCCGAATACATGACCGCCACGTCCTGGCAGTACTGCGCGACGACGCCGAGATCATGCGTGACGATGATGACGCCACGCTCGGTGCCGCTGACGAGATCGCGGATGAGATCGAGGATCTGCGCCTGCACGGTCACGTCGAGGCCGGTGGTCGGCTCGTCTGCGATCATCAGGAGCGGGTCGTTGATCAGCGCCATTGCGATGACGACGCGCTGGGCCATGCCGCCGGACAGTTCGTGCGGCCAGGCACGCATGCGGTCCTCGGGGCTCGGCACGCCGACCTTGCGCAGCATCTCGACGCCGCGCTCCCAGGCCTGCTTCTGCGTCACCTCGCGATGGGCGCGCTGCAGGCGGATCATCTGGTCGCCGACGGTGGCGCGCGGATCGAGGCTGGTGACGGGCGATTGCACCACGAGGCCGATCGACGAGCCGCGCAGGCGGTTCAGCTCCTTCTCCGACAGCGTGTCGAGGCGCTTGCCGTCGAGCTCGACCTCGCCGGCGATGCGCCGCGCCGTGCCCTTGAGGAGCCCAAGGATCGTCTGGACAGTGAGCGACTTGCCGGCGCCCGTCTCGCCGACGATGCCGAGCATGCGACCGCGCGGGAGCGTCAGGTCGACGCCGTTCAGCGCCTTGGCGACCCGAATTTCGTTGACCGCATTGCGCGAGATAAAGTGCGTATGGAGATCGCGGACTTTGAGGATGTCGGTCACTTGCGACCCTCCAGGCGGGGGTCGAGAAGTTCCTGCAAGCCGTCTCCCATCAGGTTGAAGCCGAAGACCGCGAGCACGAGGGCGAGGCCGGGAAACAGCGCGACCCAGTGCTGGCCACTGATGATGTACTCCGCGCCCTGGCGGATCAGCGCGCCCCATTCGGGCTCCGGCGCCTGGATGCCGACGCCGATGAAGGCAAGCGTCGCCGAGACGCGCAGGGCCCAGGCCATCCGGAGCGGCAGGAGCGCTGCGACGCCCTTGATCGAGTTCGGCAGAAGATGAACGAACAGGATGCGCCAGGTGGGGTTGCCGGTGACGATGGCGGAAGCAACGAAATCGCTGCGGCGGATCGAGATGACTTCGGAACGGACCGCGCGCGCCAGGATCGGCGCATCGATCAGGCCGATCACCAGCACGACGTTGAAGAGCGACTGGCCGGTCGCCGAAACGACGGCGAGCGCCAGGATGATCGAGGGGAAGGCGCGCAGCACGTCGAGCAGGCGCGTCAGGATTTCATCGACGATGCCACCTGCATAGCCGGCGATGAGGCCGAGCGGAACGCCGACGATGATCATCACCAATGCTGACGGGATGGCGATGGCGATCGCGTACCGGGCGCCGTAGAGCACGCGGGTGAAGACGTCCATGCCGTTGCCGTCGGTGCCGAACCAGTGAGCCGACGATGGCGGAAGCAGGATCGCGTTCGGGATCACCTGCGTCGCGCCATAGGGCGTGACGAAGCCGCAAAGCGCCGCCGTCAGGAACAGCAGGACGACGAGCGCTGTGCCGATGACGAAACTCGACGAGCGGTTCCAGAGGCGGGCGAGGCGGCTTGCCGGACGGAAGCCTTCGGAGGGGATGACGGCCATGGTCAGCTCCTTGACCGCGGTTCGAGCCAGAGGACGATCAGGTCGATGATCAGAAAGACGCAGATCGAAAACAGCGCGATCACGGTGACGTAGCCCTGTACGGCGGCAAAATCGCCCGACAGGATGGCGTTGAGGCCCCACTGACCGAATCCGCCCCAGGCGAAGATCAGTTCCAGCAGCGAGACGGCTGCGAGCATGCCGGTGAGCTCGGAGCCAGCCAGCGTGATGATGGGCGCGAGGCTGTTGCGGATGACCATGCGGCGCACCACGCGCTGCGGCAGACCGCAGGCACGCGCATAGGTGATGTAGTCGGAATTGATGACGTCGAGCGCGATGACGCGGGAGTGCTTCAGGATCGGCGCGGCGATGATGATCGCCAGCAGGATCATGGGTAGCGAGAGGTGATGGAGGCCGTCCTTCACGACGTCCCAGTCGCCGGCGATCATGCCGTCGATGATCACGCTGCCGGTTATCGTCGGCGGCGGGAAAGTCATCATCGACAGCCGGCCCATGGGTGCTGCCGCGATCTGGAAGACCGAATAGAAGAGGAAGATCGCCATCAGGCCGATCCAGTAGGTCGGGATCGAGAAGCCGAGCAGCGAGAGGAAACGCGAGGTGTGGTCGAAGCGGCTGCCATGGCGGAACGCGGACGCAATGCCGATCCATGCACCAGCAAGCGCACCGATGACGAAGGCCGGCAGCAGCAGCTCCATCGTGGCGGCCAGGCGCGGCAGGATCTCATCGAGCACAGGACGGCCCGAGATCCACGAGCGGCCGAAATCGCCCTGCACGAGATTGCCGACATAGATCGCGAACTGCTGCCAGATCGGCAGGTCGAGGCCGAGCTCCGTGCGGATACGCTGGAGCATCGCTTCATCTGCAAAGGGGCCGGCCAACATCAGGGATGCGTCCCGCGTCCCGATGCGGATCAGGAAGAAGGTGACGAGCACCACTCCCAGAAGCATCGGGACCGCGACGAGCAGGCGCGAGCCGATGGCACGCGCGACTGCCTGGATGGTGGACCGGCGCATTGCTGCACCGGTTGCCATATGCCTACTGCTCACACGTGAGGTGGCGCCACATGACGCGGTTGTGCGGCTGCCAGAAATTGCCCGTGATGCAGGGCGCCCGCACGAACCAGGTTCCGGGGTAGAAGGTCGGGATGACCGGTGCGTCGTCGGCGACGACTTCCTGCGCCTCGGCAACCAGTTCCAGCCACTTGGCGTCGTCCTGCTCGATCAGGGCCTGATCGACGAGGCCGTCGAAAACCTCGCTCTTGTAGCCGGTGTTGTTGCCGACGCCTGTCGAATAGACCTGCAGCGAAAACGAGTAGGTCGGGTCGAGCGCAAACGCGTTGGCCGAGTGCATGAAGAAGGGCGAAGACTGCTCGGTCGCGTTGCGGCGCGCGGCCATCTCGGCATTCGGCAGCTTGACGAGGTTGACCTTGAAGCCCGAGCGGCCGAGCTGGTCGGCGACCTGGATCGCCAGCGGCTCTTCCCACCACCATGCAGACGCGTATTCGAGCGTGATGTCGACGCCGTCCGGATGACCGGCTTCGGCGAGAAGCGCCTTCGCCTTTTCCGGGTCGTGATCGTACTCGTACGCCTCGACATAGCCGGTGTTGTCGGGCGCCAGCACCGAGCGTGCGCGCACGCCCTGACCACGGAAGACGTTGGCGTTGAGCGCGTCGTAATCGAGCGCCCAGGCGACGGCCTGGCGGACGAGCTTGTCGTCGAAGGGCTCCATGTTGACGTTGATGCGCAGCGAGGCGGATGCCGTGCCGGGCACGGACGTCACGCGGGTGCGGGCGTCACCTTGCAGGTTGACGATCTGGTCGAGCGGGATTTCCTCCGCGATCGAGACGTCGCCACCCTGAAGCAGTGCGACGCGGTTCGCCGGAGCCGGCACTTCGCGATACATCACGCGATCGTAGAAGGGCTTCTCGAACGGGTAATTCGGATTGGCCTCGAAGAGCGCGGCTTCGCCCGGACGCAGCTGGGCGAGGTGGTAGGCACCGAAGCCGGCGGTGTTCTGGCGCAGCCATTCCAGCGCCTTCGGGTCGGCATCCGTGGCGTGCTTGAGCGCCTCGGTCGTGTCGACGATGTGCGGCGTGTAGAGCGCCAGGATCTGCAGGAACATGCGGCGCGGCGCCGAGAGCGTGAACTTGACGTGGCTCTCGTCGACGGCCTCGACCGAGGTCACGGCAGCCGTGCGGCGCAGGAACCCACCGGTTTGGTTGCGCTCGGCGGCGAGGTCCCAGGACCAGACGACGTCCTGCGCCGTCAGGCGATTGCCATAGGGGCTGACGGCGTCCTCTCGAAGCTTGAATACGTATTCCGTTCCATCCTCGTTGACCTCCCAGCTTTCGGCCAGATGAGGGACGATCTCGGTCGGATTGATGATCTTTGCGCCATCCTCGCCGACCGTGAAGCCGTATTGCACGAGGCCTTCGTAGACGTTGACCATCGTTTCGATCGTGCCGGGGGTCCAAACGTCCGGATCGACCGATGTCGGTGCGGAAACGCCTGCGATAACAAGGTTTTCCGCCCAGGCGCCGACCGGCGTCAGAGCGGTTGCGGCAGCCAGAAGACCGGCTCCGACGAGGCTCTTGAGCCGGGGAGCCTTCATGGCGCCGGCAATTGCGAGAACAGCGTGCTGCATGGTTTGCGGATCCCCAATGATCATTTGGCGAAAGCCCGACCGTTCCTCCGGGATCGTGCATAGGCTTTCAGGCACCGCAACGTCATACGTAGACGGCACCAGTTGCAACCCAAAAGAAGTAAGCCTACGGTTTAGCCAAGCTAAGCCTGGAGGGCCTCGCATGCGGATACCGGGAACACGCCCGCTCCACGTTTTCGAAGCCTGCGGACGGCACCGCAGTTTCGTCAAAGCCGCTCTGGAGCTTGCAATCACGCCCGGAGCCGTGAGCCAGCAGATCAAGTCGCTGGAAGAAGAGCTCGGCGTGGACCTGTTTCGGCGCAAGGCGAGGGGCGTGGAATTCACGCCCGAGGGTGAGCAGTACTATATCGACGTTCGTCGGTCCTTCGACATTCTCGACGACGCCACGCGGCGGGTGCGCCGGGGCGAAAGGCTGACCGAACTGACGATCAGCATCGAGGGATCGCTGGCGCTGCACTGGCTGACGCCTAGGCTGCCGGCGTTCAACCGCGCCCATCCCGACATCAGCGTCATTGTCGCAGCGCGTCCGCTGCCGCGCAGCACCGGCTCGCGCTACAGCGACATCGCGATCGCCTATGGCGTCCGCAGCTATGCGGGGCTGAAGGTCGAGCAGTTGATGACGGAGACGCTCATCCCGGTCTGCTCGCCGGCGCTCTTGAAGGAGGTCGGCCGGTTCGACGGGCCTGACTGGTTCCGTCGTGTGCCGCTCATCCATGACCGCACCTTCGTCGACGAGCCGCTTCTTGCCGACTGGCCCTGCTGGCTCGAGACGATGGGGTTCCAGGAAGTGCCGGGCGAGGGCGGTGTGAGCTTCTCGTCGTCCTCGCTCTGCCTGTCCTATGCTGCAGCCGGTGGCGGCGTTGCCTTGGCGCGCAGCCGGATCGCCGAAGAGTATCTTGCAGACGGGCGGCTCGTCAGCCCGACCGGGCTCGAAATGCCGGCCACCTCCGCCTACTATCTCGTCGGAAGCCCGGTCCTGATCGAGACGCCGGCGGTGAAGACGTTCGTCGACTGGCTGTTCGCCCAGGCCCGCGGCGAGGACCGTCCGGCCGCGATGTCGCAGAAGGCGGTCGCCTGATTGACGATCAGGGGCGGCGCACCATCTGCCGCTCCATGGACACGAGCAGCCAGGATCGCACCGCATGCGCGACCGTCTATTTCGACGGTTCGTGCCCGCTTTGCCGTGACGAGATCGAGCTTTACCGGCGCATGGACAGGAATCGCGCCCTCGTCTTTGCCGACGTCGCGGATGCCGGCACAGCGCTACCCAGCGACCTCCACCGAAGCGCGGCGATGAAGCGCTTTCATGTGACAAGAGCTGACGGGACGACGGTCTCCGGCGCCGAGGCCTTCGTGTCGATCTGGGAAACGCTGCCTGGCTGGCGTCATGCGGCGCGCGTCGCGCGGTTGCCGGGCGTCGTTCCGCTGCTGGAGCTCGCCTATCGCGCCTTCCTGCCGGTGCGCCCTTATCTCTCCAAAGCCTATGGACGGCTGAGAGGCCGTTCGCGCAGCGGAGAAGCGCGCCTGTGAGCGATGTCGCGCTCGTCTTCGGTGCGACCGGCGGGATCGGATCGGCGCTCGTCGCGGCGTTGGAAGCCGATAGCCGTTTCGACCGTGTCATCGGCCTCTCGCGCTCCGGTCCTGTTCGCTTCGATCTAACTGACGAAGCCTCGATCGAGGCGGCGGTTTCTGCCTGTGCGGCCCAAGGCGCGATCCGCCTGGCGCTCGACGCGACGGGCGTGCTGAAGGACGACCTGACCGCGCCGGAAAAGAGCCTGCGCGACCTCGATGCCGCCCGGCTGCATCATGCGTTCGCGGTCAACGCGATCGGCCCGGCTCTGATCATGAAGCACCTGCTGCCGCAATTGCCGCGCGAGGGCAGGGCGGTGTTCGCGACGCTATCGGCCAAGGTCGGCTCGATTGGCGACAACCAGCTCGGCGGATGGTACGGCTACCGCGCAGCCAAGGCGGCGCTCAACCAGCTGGTGCGCACGGCCTCGATCGAGCTGCAGCGCCGCGCGCCGGATGCGATCTGCGTGGCGCTCCATCCCGGCACAGTCGCGACGCGGCTGTCGCAGCCCTTTGCGAAGGCCGGGCTCGACGTCCATGCACCGGACGAGGCAGCACGGCATCTGCTGTCAGTTATCGAGGGACTGACGCCGGCCGAGACCGGCAGGTTCTTCGACTGGCGCGGCCAGCCTCTGCCCTGGTGACCGATGCCGAAGATGCGTCGCAAGGGCGACATGCCCACGAAGATTTGCGTTGCCTGCGGGCTGCCGTTCACCTGGCGCAAGAAATGGGAGCGCGACTGGGAGACTGTGAAGTACTGTTCTGATCGCTGCCGCCGGACGGGCAAGGCCCAGCCGGCGGCAGGAGATGTCGAAATCAGGCCCGGCCGTAACCGCCGGCCGTCGGCGTGATCACGGTGACGGCTTCGCCGGCCTGAAGCAGCGTCTGGTCGCAGCCCTTGAGGACTTCGACCGTGCCGTCGAGGCGCCGAACCTCGGTGCGGCCGAGCTCGCCTTCGCCGCCGCCCGCAATGCCCTGCGGGTGAACGTGGCGGTGGGACGAGAGGATGGCGCAGTCCATCGTCTGCAGGAAGCGCAGCGTGCGGGTCGTGCCGTTACCGGCAGCAAACGCGCCCTTGCCGCCCGAGCCATCGCGCAGCGTGAAGTTCTCCAGCATCACGGGGAAGCGCATCTCCAGGATTTCCGGGTCGGTCAGGCGCGAATTCGTCATGTGGACGTGCACGCCCGATGTCCCGGCAAAGCCTCGGCCGTCATTCATGCGGCCGGCCGGCGAGCCCGAGCAGATCGTCTCGTAATACTGGTACTCGTTGTTGCCGAAGGTCAGGTTGTTCATCGTGCCCTGGCTGTTTGAGATCGCGCCCAGCGCGCCGAAGATGGCGTTCGTCACATGCTGCGAGGTTTCGACATTGCCGGCGACGACCGCGCGCGGATAGGCCGGCTTCAGCATGCAGCCCTCGGGGATCACGATGCGGATGGGCCGCAGGCAGCCGGCATTCATCGGGATGGGCGCTTCCACCATCACGCGGAAGCAGTAAAGGACGGCCGCGCGGGCGACCGGCTCCGGCGCGTTGAAGTTGTTGGCGATCGCATCCGAGGTGCCGGTGAAATCGACGGTGGCGGTCCGCGCCTCGCGGTCGACCGTGATCTTCACCTTGATGATTTGGCCCGTGTCGGTCGGATACTCGTAGGAACAGTCCTCCAGACGGCCGATGAGCCGCGCGACTTCCTCGGCCGCGTTGTCCTGGACGTGGCCCATATAGGCCTGCACGACTTCCAGCCCGAACTCCTCGACCATCTTGCGAAGCTCGGTTGCGCCACGCTCGTTGGCGGCGATCTGCGCCTTCAGGTCGGCAATGTTCTGGACCGGGTTGCGGACGGGGTAGGGGTGGTTGGTCAGGAGCTCGTGAAGCTCCTTTTCCCGGAACTGTCCTTCAGCGACCAGCTGGAAATTGTCGATGAGGACACCTTCCTCGTCGACGGTGGTCGCAAGCGGCGTCATCGAGCCCGGCGCCGTTCCACCAACATCGGCATGGTGGCCGCGCGAGGCGACCCAGAACAGGATCTCGGTTCGGTCGTCGCTGAAGACGGGGCTGACAACGGTGATGTCGGGCAGGTGCGTACCGCCATTGTAAGGGGCGTTGAGCGCAAAGACGTCGCCGGGGCGGATGTTGCCCTCATTGAGACGGATCACGGTCTCGACCGAGCGATCCATGGAGCCGAGATGCACCGGCATGTGCGGCGCGTTGGCGACCAGCGCGCCCGACGCGTCGAAAACGGCGCAGGAGAAGTCCAGCCGCTCCTTGATGTTGACCGAATGCGCCGTGTTCTGGAGCGCGACGCCCATCTGCTCGGCGATGTTCATGAAGAGGTTGTTGAAGACCTCGAGCAGAATCGGATCGGCCTGCTTGGTGCCGATCGCCTGGTTTCGCGCGAGCTTCTCGTGGCGGGTCAGCACGATGTTGTCGGCAGCAGTCAGCCTGGCGGTCCAGCCCGGCTCGACGACGATCGTCTGGTTCGCCTCGATGACGAGCGCCGGGCCCTTGATGCGGTCGCCGGCCTCAATGCCCTCGCGGCGGAAGACGCCTGCCTCGCGCCACTCGCCGCCGGAGAAGATGCGGCCGGTGACGTCCGACGAAGCGTCGCGGCGGGTGCCGTCGTCCCGCACGCCTTCGACCGTCTCGTCGCCCGCCTGCCAGCCTTCGACCTCGACGGCCTCGACCGTAATCGGCTTGTCGGGCGTGATGAAGCCGAACTGCGCCTTGTGCATGGCCTCGAAGCCGCGTTGTGCCTTGGCGAGATCGCCGTCGAAGGCGACGTCGAGCGTGGTATCGGTGCCGGCATAGCGCAGGTGCAGCTTGGTGCGCGTGGTGACGGCGTCGGACGCGATGCCCTGTTCGGCGAGTTCAATCCCAACAGCGCGGGCGAGGTCTGATTCGAGGCCCGAGATCGCGGCGCGGCTTTCCTCCGAAAGCGGCTGCATCAACCCCTGCTGGCGGCTCGCCGTGACGGTCGCGAGGCCCATGCCATAGGCCGAGAGCAGGCCGGAAAGCGGATGGATCAGGATCGATTCCATGCCGAGCGAATCGGCGACGAGGCAGGCGTGCTGGCCGCCGGCGCCGCCGAACGAGTTCAGCACGTAACGCGTGACGTCGTAGCCGCGCTGGACGGAGATCTTCTTGATCGCGTTCGCCATGTTCTCGACGGCGATCTTGAGGAAGCCCTCGGCGATCTCTTCCGGCGAGCGGCCTTCGCCGACCGTCTTCGCGATCTCTGCGAACTTCGTCGCGACCGTGTCGCGGTCGAGCGGCTTGTCCTGGTCGGGGCCGAATATCGCCGGGAAGAAATCCGGATTGAGCTTGCCAAGCATGACGTTTGCGTCCGTCACGGTGAGCGGTCCGCCGCGGCGGTAGCAGGCGGGGCCGGGATCGGCACCGGCCGAATCCGGGCCGACGCGGAAGCGGCCGGGATCGGCGTGGAGGATCGACCCGCCACCGGCGGCGACCGTGTGGATGCGCATCATCGGCGCGCGGATGCGCACGCCGGCGACTTCCGTGTCGAAGGCGCGTTCATACTCGCCGGCCGCATGGGCGACGTCGGTTGAGGTGCCGCCCATGTCGAAGCCGATGACGCGCGGAAAGCCTGCCTGTTCGGCGGTCTTGACCATGCCTACGACGCCGCCTGCGGGACCCGACAGGATGGCGTCCTTGCCGCGGAAGCGGTCGGCAGCCGTGAGGCCGCCGGACGACATCATGAACTGCAGCGTCGGGCCGGGCTCACCCGCCGGAGTGGCGCCGAGGATGCGGGCGACGCGCGAAACGTAACGGCCGAGGATGGGCGAGAGATAGGCGTCGACGACCGTCGTGTCGCCGCGGCCGACTAGCTTGATCAGCGGCGAGACTTCGTGGCTGACGGAAATCTGATCGAAGCCGAGACCGCGCACGAGGTCGGCGAGTGCCGCCTCGTGGACCGGGTTCTGCCAGGCATGCATGAGTACGATCGCAACCGCACCGATGCCGTCGGCCTTCGCCCTTTCGAGGTCGGCGCGGACCGGATCGAGATCGATCGCGCGTTCGACCGAACCGTCGGCCATCAGGCGCTCCGGCACCTCGATGACGCGCTCGTACAGCTGCTCGGGAAGGATGATCTCCTTGGCGAAGATGTCGGGGCGCGCCTGGTAGGCGATGCGGAGCTGGTCGCGGAAGCCCTGCGTGATGAGGAGAAGGGTGCGCTCGCCCTTGCGTTCGAGCAGCGCGTTGGTGGCGACGGTCGTTCCCATGCGGACTGTGCCGATGGGGGCTGCGGGCAGGTCGGCGTTGGTGGCCGCGCCCACGAGCCGGCGGATGCCTTCGATCGCGGCGTCTTCATAGGCTTCCGGGTTTTCCGACAGAAGCTTCATCGGCTGCAGCGTGCCGTCCGGCGCGCGGCCGATGACATCGGTGAACGTGCCGCCGCGATCGATCCAGAAATCCCACTGGCCCGTGCCGTCGATCCGGTCCGCCATGATGCAGTCCTCCGTCCATATTCCCGAGTTCGACCGGTCTTTCGCCGGACGCTGACAAATCGTTGACAAATTGCGAATGAGCCGTCAACCTCTCATTTCGACGCCGGGACACGGCGCCGCAGAAGGACCTGCCGGAACCAGGTCCCTACGCCAAAAAGGGGAAAACGATCATGACGCAGCACCTTCGCGCCGGTCTTCTGGGCGCAGCCTTCGCCACTCTTCTCGCCGCGCCCGCGCTGGCCCAGACCGCCTGGGACATGCCGACGCCCTATGCCGACGGCATCTTCCACACCCAGAACATCATGCAGTTCGCCGACGACGTCCGCGAGGCGACCGGCGGCAGCGTCGACATCACCGTGCACTCGGCCAACTCGCTCTTCGGCCATGCCGAGATCAAGGATGCGGTGCGCGACGGTCTCGTGCCGATCGGCGAGTTCCTGCTCTCGCGCCTGGCCAACGAAGACCCGGTCTTCGCGCTCGATTCCATCCCGTTCCTCGCTTCATCTTATGAAGAGGGCGAGAAGCTCTGGGCCGCCTCGCGCGAGGCCGTGTCCGAAAAGCTCGCCGAGCAGGGCCTGACGGTTCTCTACGCCGTCGCCTGGCCGGGCCAGAGCCTTTACCTTCGTCAGGAAGTCACCGACCCGGCTCAGATGGAAGGCCTGAACTTCCGCGCCTACAATGTCGCCACCGAGCGCCTTGCCGCGCTTCTCGGCGCCACGCCGACGCAGGTCGAGGAAACCGACATCCCGACCGCGTTCTCGACCGGCCGCGTGGAGGCGATGATCACCTCGCCGTCGACCGGCGCGAACGCCAAGGCCTGGGACTTCACGACCCACTACATCGACGTGCAGGCCTGGCTCCCGAAGAACATCATCGTCGTCAACACTGAAGCCTTCGAGGCCCTGTCGGACGAGGAGCGCAACGCCATCACGACGGCAGCCGCTGCTGCCGAAGAGCGCGGCTGGCAGATGTCGCGCGAGGAGACCGATGCCAAGATCGCCGAGCTCGAAGCCGGCGGCATGACGATCATGCAGCCCTCCGAGGCGCTTTCCGCCAAGCTGCAGGAGATCGGCATGACGATGACCGAGGAGTGGCAGGCCTCGGCCGGCGAGGCAGGCGCTGCGGTCATCGAAGCCTACCGTAACCAGTAAGCCTTCAAGAGCGGGCGGGTCATCGACCCGCCCGTTTCACGTTCGGGGACTGCTTCCATGCGCAAGGCACTCGATGCCCTTTACGGCGCTGCTCTGTTCGGCGCCTGCTCGGCGATGGTCGTGATTGCGACGCTCGTCTTCATCCAAGTGGTGGCGCGGCTGATCGACCGCGTGTCGATGCTCGCCGGTTTCGGCCGCTTCGGCTTCGCCATCCCGTCACTCGCCGAGATCGGCGGCTTCCTGTTCGTCGCGTCGGCCTTCCTGGCCTTGCCGGCAACCTTGCGGGCCGCCGGCCATGTCCGCGTGACGCTGCTCGTCGGCTGGGCCGGGCCGCGGCTGGAACGCGCGATGACCGGCTTCGCCCTGATCGTGGCGCTCGCACTTGCCGGCTATGCGAGCTGGGTGGTCGGCGGGCAGGCCTATGCCTCCTTCCAGCGCGCATCCGTCTCCTACGGCCTCATCGCCATCCCGCTCTGGATCCCGCAGGCGGTGATGACGAGCGGGCTCGCCATCCTCACCATCGCCATACTTGACGAACTCGCTGCCGTGCTCTCGGGCGGCGAAGCCAGGTTTCGCCATATCGAACGCACACGCGGCGTCGACGAGGGAGGTCACTGATGGATATCGGCATTTTGTCCCTGATCCTGGTCGCCGTCCTCTTCGGCTTCCTGTTTTCCGGCCTCTGGGTAGGCTTCGCCCTCATGGCCGTCGGCTTCGTGGCCATGGAGCTCGCATCGTCCGCGCCGGCCGGCCTCGTCTTCGCGCGACGCGTCTGGGGCGCGATGAACAGCTGGGACCTCACGGCGCTGCCCATGTTCATCTGGATGGGGGAGCTTCTCTTCCGCTCGCGCATCTCGTCTGACATGTTTTCGGGCCTTGCGCCCTTCACACGACGGCTGCCCGGGCGTCTCCTCCACGTCAACGTGTTCGGCTGCGCGCTCTTTGCGGCCGTGTCCGGCTCGTCGGCCGCGACGACGGCGACCGTCGGCAAGATGTCGCTGCCGGAACTGCAGCGGCGCGGCTATGACCCGCGCATGGCGATCGGCACGCTGGCCGGTTCGGGCACGTTCGGCTTCCTGATCCCTCCCTCGATCATCATGATCGTCTACGGAGCGGCGACGGAACAGTCGATCGCGCGGCTGTTCCTGGCAGGTGTCGTGCCCGGCATCATGCTGGCTGCGATGTTCTCGGCCTATGTCATGATCTGGGCCCTAATGAACAAAAGCAGGATGCCGGAGCCCGAGCCGCAGCCGACATGGCGCGAGCGGTTCGAGGCGCTCGGACTGCTCCTGCCAACCGTGATGCTGATCGTGACGGTCATCGGCTCGATCTATGGCGGCTTCGCATCGCCCACCGAGGCGGCCGTCGTCGGCGTCGTCGGCGCGCTGGCGATCTCCTACTTCTCGGGCGGGCTGACCCGGTCGAGCTTCGTGGAATCGCTCCGCGGATCGGCGATAACAAGCTGCATGATCGCGCTGATCCTGGCCGGTGCGTCATTCCTCACGGTCGCGATGGGCTACACCGGCATCCCGCGCACGCTGGCTGCCTGGATCGGCGACCAGGGCTTCTCGCAGTTCGCGCTGCTCGCCGTCCTCCTCGTCTTCTTCATCATCCTGGGCTGCTTCATCGACGGCATCTCGATGGTGGTTCTGACGACGTCGGTCATCCTGCCGATGGTGCTTGCCGCCGGCATCGACCCGATCTGGTTCGGCGTCTTCCTCGTCCTCGTGGTCGAGATGAGCCAGATCACGCCGCCGGTCGGCTTCAACCTGTTCGTCATACAGTCGATCACCGGGAGAGGGATTTTCGAAGTTGCGCTCTATGCGTTTCCCTTCTTTCTGATCCTCGTGCTGGCGACCGCACTTCTCACCGTCTTTCCGGAGATCGCCCTATGGCTGCCGAGCACCATGATGAGCAATTGACGGATCTTGGGATCGGGCCGGTGGTTTCATCGGCCCATCTCGCCAATTCGAGCCTGCCTGCGCTTTCGGAGGTTGAGTTCGCGCTGACCATGGCGAACCACGCCTTCCAGCGCTGGATCGTACGCTGCACGGTCGCAGCCGGCGGGCCTTCGCTCTCGCCTCTGGAAGTTCTGATCGTGCACCTCGTCAACCACCGGGCGCGTCCGAAGACGCTCGCCGACATCTGCCTGGTGCTGAATGTCGAGGACACGCATCTCGCCAATTACGCGATCAAGAAGCTGGTCGAGCACGGACTGGTGGAGCCGGGCCGGAAGGGCAAGGAAAAGACGATCACGGTGACCGAAAAGGGCCGCCAGCTCTGCAAGCGCTATGGCGAGGTCCGCGAGGCGCTGGTGGTGCAGTCGGTGCTGCAGCTCGGCCACGACCCGGCCGAGCTGTCGCGCCTTGCGGGCCTCCTGCGCGCCGTCTCCGGAGCCTACGACCAGGCGGCGCGCGCCGCCGCGTCGCTCTAGGCGCGTGCCGATCTTCGCCTTACTGGCCCGCCATGGGCGCCTGTTGCTCGTCGCTGGGCTCGTGATCGGTGCAGTCCTGCCGGACCTGGCGGTTGCGCTTCGCCCCGGCATCGCGCCGATGATCGTGGCGCTGCTGTTCCTTGCCGTCCTGCGGCTGGGGCCAGACGGGATACGGGCAGGGCTCAAGGGCGTTCACCGCGCGGCCGGGCTGGCGCTCGTGCTGCAGGTCGTCCTGCCGCTGACGGCCGCGCTCGTCTTCTGGCTGACGGGCGTGCTCGGCTCGACGATCGCCATGGGCATCGTGCTCGTGCTGGCAGCGGCGCCCATTACGGGCAGCCCGAACATCACGCTAATGGCCGGCGGCGACCCGGCGCCGGCGTTGCGCCAGCTCGTCATCGGTACGGCGCTCCTGCCGCTGACGGTCCTTCCGGTCTTCCTCGTCATGCCGGCTTTCGGCAGTCCGCTTGCTGTCGCGCGGGCAGCGCTGGAGCTTCTGGTGCTGATCACGCTGGCCGGCGGCGTTGCCTATGCGCTTCGCCGGTTCGGGGTCGTGTCGGGCAGCGAGCGGTCGGTGCTCGCCATGGACGGGCTCGCCGCGCTCCTGCTCGGCCTCGTCGTGATCGGGCTGATGTCGGCGATCGGGCCGGCGGTGATCGGCGAGCGCGGGGCGTTCTTCGCGGCGCTGGCCGCCGTGTTCCTGCTCAATTTCCCGATCCAGCTGATCGCGAGCGCCATTGCGGCGCGGAAAGACCCGGCCGCGGCGCCGGCAATGGGCATCACGGCCGGAAACCGGAACGCCGCGCTGTTTCTCTCGGTGCTTCCGGAAGCCACCGCCGACGAGCTTCTGCTCTTCATCGGCTGCTTCCAGATCCCGATGTATCTGACGCCCTTCCTGCTGGCGGGCTGGTACAGGCGGCTGGCAAGGCGGGCTCCGAGCAGCTAAACCCCAGGCGGCAGAGTCACTTGGGACGGGAAATTGAGCGACAGCCTTAAATTCGGGACAAGCGGCCTGCGCGGCCCTGCTGCCGACTTCACCGAGGATGCGGTGGGGGACTGGACGCGGAGGTTCCTGGCCCTGGCGCAGCCCGAAGGGCTTCTCGTCGGGCGCGATCTCAGGGCGTCAAGCCCGCGGATCGCGGATGCCGTGCTGGCCGTGTCAGCCGAAGCTGGCGTGCCGGCCTGCGACTGCGGCGTCCTCCCGACGCCGGCTCTGGCGCTGGAGACCATCCGTCGCGGCCATGCTGCGATCATGGTCACGGGCAGTCATATTCCCGCCGACCGCAATGGGTTGAAGTTCTACACGGCTTCGGGCGAGCTGACGAAGGCCGAGGAGGCGCAGCTCGTCGCGATGCGCGAGCCCGAGCTGGCGGCTGCCGCGGGGGCGTCGCGGCCGGACAGCCTGGAAGCACTCGAGGCCTACCGGCAGCGCTATCTCGATCATCGCGACACGTTCGACCTCGCCGGTCTTCGCATCGGCATCTATGAACATTCGTCCGTCGCGCGGGACCTCTTTGCAGATGTGCTGACGTCTCTTGGCGCGGACATCGTTGGCCTCGGCCGCTCGGACGTGTTCGTGCCGATCGATACCGAGGCGGTCAGCGCCGAAGACCGTGCGCGTGCGATCGACTGGGCGCGCGACCATCGCCTCGATGCGATCGTATCCACCGACGGCGATGCCGACCGGCCGCTGATCGCCGACGAGGCCGGCACGTTCCTTCGCGGCGATCTCGTCGGGCTGGCGACGGCGGCGTTCCTCAAGGCGGGCACGGTCGTGACGCCGGTGACGTCAAGCGCGGCGCCCGAGATGAGCGGACTGTTCCGGCGCGTTTTGCGCACGAAGGTCGGCTCGCCCTTCGTGCTCGAGGCCATGGTGGGGGAGGGGCTGGCAGCGCCCGTTGTTGGCTACGAGGCAAATGGCGGCGTGATGCTAGGCAGCGAGGTCGCGCTTCCTACAGGCATGCTTGCGGCCCTTCCTACCCGCGATGCGCTGCTGCCGATTCTGTCGGTGCTGTCGCTTGCGCGGCAGAAGAGCGTGCGGCTGTCCGGGCTCGAAGGGCTTTTCCCGAAGCGCTTCACGCGGTCGGACCGGATCGTCGACGTGGAGCGCGATGGCTATCTCGCCGTCGTCGAGCCCATTTCGGATCGATTGCCAACCCCTTTGGCGCAGGCCGGCAAACTGCGCGCGATCGACCGCACCGATGGCGTGAAGCTGCTGCTGGAAGGCGGCGACAGCCTTCATTTCCGCGCTTCCGGCAACGCGCCGGAGCTGCGCTGCTATGCCGAGGCGGACAGCCCGGAGCGCGCCGAGGCGCTTCTAGTCATCGCGCTTCGATACGCTCTCGATGTGCTTGGGCGCTGAGCCGGCTCGATTGTCGCTTGTCTCTGCGCGCAAGCGCCGTACATCGTAGCGCACGGATCAAGGAGTGGCTTTGGACATGATCGTACCGGTTCTCTTGTGCGGTGGCTCGGGAACGCGGCTCTGGCCGCTGTCGCGCAAGAGCTTTCCCAAGCAGTTCGCGAAGCTTTCCGGCGAGACGTCGCTGTTTTGTCAGTCGGCGCGGCGGCTTTCGGGTGAAGGTTTTGCGGCGCCGGTCGTCGTCACCAATGCCGAATTCCGCTTCATCGTCGCAGACCAGATGGCGGAGGAGGGGATAGAGCCTGGCGCGATCCTGATCGAGCCTGCGAGCCGCAACACGGCACCGGCGATCCTGGCGGCAGCCCTTCACCTTCTCGACCAGGATCCGCAGGCGCTCATGCTGGTCGCACCGGCCGACCACGTGGTGCCGGATGCGAAAGGCTTTCGCACGGCCGTCGCCAGCGGCGTCAATGCCGCCCGGCAGGGGCGGATCGTCACCTTCGGCATCAAGCCGGACCGGCCCGAGACGGGCTACGGCTATATCGAGGTGGGGGAGGGCGAGGTCGCCGGAGCGCGCGACGTGCGCCGCTTCGTGGAGAAGCCCGATGCGACCCGGGCGGCCGAGATGCTCGCTTCTGGCAAATTCCTCTGGAACGCCGGCATCTTCCTGTTTTCGGCCCGCACGCTCGTCGACGAGATCGGGAAGCACGCGCCCGATCTGCTCGCCCCCGTACGGCGCGCCGTCGACGAGGCGAAAGCCGATCTCGGCTTCCTGCGGCTCGGCTCCGACGGTTTCGACGCCGCGCCGTCGATCTCGATCGATTATGCGGTGATGGAGCGGTCTGATCGGCTGTCCGTCATCGCTTACGAAGGCGCGTGGTCGGACCTCGGCGACTGGCAGGCGATCTGGCGCGACGGCGAGCAGACCGGGGAGGGCGTCTCCGTGTCGGGCTCGACCACGGCCATCGACTGCCAGGATACGCTCTTGCGCAGCGAGGACGATCGCGTCGAACTCGTCGGCATCGGCCTCAAGGACGTGATCGCGGTCGCCATGGCCGATGCGGTGCTGGTCGCCGACCGATCGCGGGCGCAGGACGTGAAGATCGCCGTCGAGCGGCTGAAGGAAAAGCGCCGGCCGCAGGCGGAGGCGTTTCCGCGCGATCATCGTCCGTGGGGCTGGTTCGAGAGCCTCGCGATGGGCGACCGCTTCCAGGTCAAGCGTATCGTGGTGAAGCCCGGCGGGGCGCTCAGCCTGCAAAGCCACCATCACCGCGCCGAACACTGGATCGTGGTCAGCGGGACCGCGCGCGTGACGATCGGCGACAGCGTGCGTCTCGTCACGGAAAACGAGTCCGTCTATGTGCCCCTGGGCGAGAGGCACAGGCTGGAGAACCCCGGCAAGGTGCCGGCCGTGCTGATCGAGGTGCAGACCGGTTCCTACCTCGGCGAAGACGACATCGTGCGTTACGAAGACATCTACGCCCGCTGAACAGATCATGGTGCAGAAGAAACTGCAGGATATACCCTGCTCATCGGTGACGAAGGCCCTAGGTTGAGTTCACGGTCGCGTCGCGGCCCAGGTAAGAAGTGAAGACTGTTGTCAGCTCGCCCCCAAAAAACTCATCGGCAATTTACGTATCCAGCCGCCAAAGCGCTGATCATTCTTCTGTTCGCGCTGTTCGTGGTCATGCTCGTGGGCTCGTTGTGGCGCGGGTGGATAGATGCCGAGCGGCGTGGGGAGGAGCGGGCGCTGTCAGGCGCCCATGTCGTCGCCACCAACGCACGCTGGATTTCGGAATTGGCGCGTTCTGCGCTGCTGCGTATCGATGATGCGCTCGGCCAGGACCTGGAAGGCAATGCAGCCACCACCGAGGCGCTGATACGCGAGGCGGTGGCGAACCTGCCCGGCGAGGTCAAATCCTACGTCGTTGCTGCAGATGGTCGGACGCTGTTCTCGACCGACCCGAACGTGCAGCCGATCGACGTGCGCGATCGAGCCTATTTCCAGGAGCTCGCCAACGGCGCCGTCTGGTATCTTTCGCCGCTGCTCATCAGCCGGCTCGACAACGAGCAGATCTTCGTCTTTTCGCGGCGCCTGGTGCGCAACGGGCAGTTCGCGGGCGCGGCGGTGATCTCGTTCAATGTCGCGATGCTGCACTCGATCTTCGAATCGCTCGGTGACCCCGATGCGGCCGTCGCCTTTATCCGTCGCGACGGGCAACTGGTCGCGCGCTACCCCATGGCGAGCGGGCCGATGGATTTGTCCGACCATGCGCTCTTCACAGAAGGCCTGGCGACGGCCGAAGAGGGGACCATCACGACGACGTCGCCGGCAAGTGGCGAGGTGATGATCGTCGGCTTCGAGAGTGTGCCCGGCACCGAGATTATCGCCACGGCCGCCATCGCTCGCGCTTCCGCTTTGAACTCATTCCGCACCAATGCCGCCATCACGCTGTTCTTCGCGGTTCCAACGGCCCTGGCCCTCGCTCTCGCGATCCTCTGGATCTTCCGGCTCCTGTCGAACGATCAGGCGCGGCAGCGCTCGCTGCGGGAAGCCAACGAGGTCAACAAGATGCTGGTGCGCGATACGCACCACCGGGTGAAGAACAATCTCCAGGCCATCATGTCGATGGTGCGCATGCATGCGCTGCCGGACGAACTCAAGCTCGACCTGCAAAGCCGCATCGCGGCAATGTCGGCTGTCCACGAGCATCTCTACAGGCTCGACCAGTTCTCGGAAGTGCGCGCCGCGACCCTCATTCCGGGCATCGTCGATCCCATCAAGGCTGGCTATGGCTCGCGGGTCGATGTTGTCTACGACATCGCGGATCTGCAGGTCGACCACGACCATGCGACGCCGCTTGCGCTGCTTATCAGCGAACTGACGACCAATGTCTTCAAGTACGCATTCCCGCAGGGCGCTTCGGGGAAACTCGTCATCACGCTCACGCCGAGCGGGGAGAATGGCGCGAAGCTGGTCGTCGCGGACAATGGGGTCGGATTACAGAAAGGCAGCGGCGCCGGCCTGGGCGGCAAGCTCATTCGCGCGATGCTGATCCAGCTCGGCGGTCGCGGCAGCTACGCTGATGGGCCCGGCACCGTTTTCGAAGCCGAGCTCGGCATGGGTTTTAAGAAGGCGGGCGACGCGGCCGTCAAAGCCTAGGCGTTGCCGTCGACGAAGGCGAAGCGATCCACGTCGAAGACGCCGCGATCGGTGATCTTCAGATGCGGGATGACCGGCAGCGGCAGGAAGGCGATCTGGAGGAAGGGTTCTTCCAGCCGCGAACCGAGTGCCAGTGCCTTTTCGCGGAGGCTTCTCATTTCGTCGCGCACCGTCTCGTAAGGCTCCAGGCTCATCAGCCCGGCGACCGGAAGCGGCAGTTCGCCGACGACCTCGCCGCCGTCGACGACGACGAAGCCGCCCTCGATGTCCGACAGGCGGTTGATCGCGATGGCCATGTCTGCCGGGTCGATGCCAACGCAGCAGATGTTGTGGCTGTCGTGGCCGACGGTGGAAGCGATCGCGCCGCGCGTCAGGCCGAAGCCGTGGACGAAGCCCGCGCCGATGTTTCCGTTGATGCCGTGGCGCTCGACGACCACGACGCGGATCACGTCCTTTGAGAGGTCGGGCAGTACTTCGCCTCCCTCGCTCGGCAGGTCGAATTCGAGCCGTTCGGTGATGATGCGGCCGGGGACGACGCCGATGACGGCCGTGGCCCTGGCGGTGCCGTGCGCGGCCAGCATCGCCGCATCCACCTTCGGCGCGCGCACGGAGTTGCGGCCCACCGGCGCGACCGACTTGCGAGCCGCGAAGAGATCGTCCGACACGATGCGGCCGCCGGAGATCACCATCTTCGCGCGGCACTCGGCGAGGTCGTCCAGAATGACGAGGTCGGCCCGCTGGCCCGGTGCGACGAGGCCGCGATCCTGCAGGCCGAAAATGCGGGCTGCCGAAACGCTTGCCGCCCGGTAGACGGCCAGCGGATCGCAACCGGCCGCGATCGCGGTGCGGATCATGTGGTCGAGATGGCCGTGCTCGGCGATGTCGAGCGGATTGCGGTCGTCGGTGCACAGCGCGATGAAGGGCGAGTTGCGCTCGGTGATGATCGGGATCAGCGCTTCCAGATCCTTCGAGACCGAGCCCTCGCGAACCAGGATGCGCATGCCCTTGCCAAGTTTTTCCAGCGCTTCCTCGGCGGTCGTCGTCTCGTGGTCGGTCGATATGCCGGCGGCGAGATAGCCGTTGAGGGCATGGCCGCGCACGAGCGGCGCATGGCCGTCTATATGGCGGCCCTGGAAGGCGTCGAGCTTGGCAAGGCAGCCCGCATCGCCGGAAAGCACGCCGGGGAAGTTCATGAATTCGGCAAGGCCGATGACCTTGTCGTGATCCATCAGCGGGACGAGGTCGCCGATGTCCAGCCGCGCGCCGGACGTTTCCATCTCGGTCGCCGGCACGCAGGAGGACAGCTGCACGTGGATGTCCATGATGGTTTCGGCCGCGCTGTCCAGGAAGAAGCGGATGCCTTCCAGGCCGAGCACGTTGGCGATCTCGTGCGGATCGCAGATCGCCGTCGTCACGCCACGCGGCAGGACGCAGCGGTCGAATTCGTGTGGGGTGACCAGCGAGGATTCGATGTGGAGATGCGTGTCGATGAAGCCCGGCACCACGATCGCGCCGGCCAAATCGACTTCCCGGACGCCTTCGTAACGCTCGCGCGTACCGACGATGCGGTCCCCGCAGATAGCGATGTCGCCATCGGCCAGAGCACCTGTGACCAGGTCGAACAGCCTGCCGTTCTTCAGGACGAGATCGGCCGGTTGCCTGCCCGAACCCTGGTCGATCCTGCGCCGGAGGCTGTCTGTCATCGTCCAATCCTCATTCATTCTGCCGAAGCGTATCCGGTCATGGCTGGCTGGCAATCACCGTTTGCGTCGCAATCTGCATGATCGATACCGCAATTGCGCCAAGACTGTCGCAAACTCGCAATCCAGCCGCTTTACGACGGGGCACATTCCCCAAAGGAACTGCGGAACAGCGTCTTTGACTTCCGCAGCCTGATGCTGAATGCTGGGGAACCATCAGAACAAGAGCGGGAGCGCGTCGATGAAAAAGATGTTCAGAAGCAATGGGAACCGGGTGCCGGCTCAAGTCGAGGCGATGGCCTCCGAGGCCCGCGCCGGACGAATGGATCGCCGTGAATTCCTGGCGCTGGCGAGCGCCTTCGGCGCCTCGACCGCGCTGGCCTATTCGATGATCGGGCTCGCGGCGCCGACGGTCGCGCATGCTCAGGAGGCCAAGTCGGGCGGCGTCCTGCGCATTGCCATGACGATCCGCCAGGACAAGGACCCGCGCATCGCCGACTGGTCGGAAATCGCCAACATCCAGCGCCAGGTGCTGGAGCCGCTGGTAAAGTACACCCGCGACTTCACCTTCGAGGGCTACCTGCTCTCGGGCTGGGAGATCAACGAGGACGCCACGCAGTACACGCTCACCGTGCGCGAGGGCGTGACCTGGAACAATGGCGATCCGTTCACGGCCGACGACGTCGTCTACAACATCACCCGCTGGTGCGACCAGTCGGCCGAAGGCAACTCGATGGCCGCCCGCATGGCGGCGCTCATTGCCGACGGCAAGGCCCGCGAAGGGGCGATCGAGAAGGTCGACGACATGACCGTTCGGCTCAACCTGCTCGAGTCCGACATCTCGATCATCGCTGGCATGGCCGACTACCCGGCGCTCATCGTGCACCCGTCCTTCGACGAGACGGGCCGCGACTTCGTCAACAACCCGATCGGCACCGGCCCGTTCGAGCTCGTCTCCTATTCGGCCGCCAACCGCGCCGAGTTCCGCCGTCGCGAGAGCGGCTGGTGGGGCGGCCAGGCGCTGCTCGACGGCGTCGAGTTCATCGACTACGGCACCGATCCGGCGGCCATGCTGTCCGCCTTCGAGGCGCAGGAAGTCCACACCAACTACGAGACAACCGCAGACTATGTCGACATCCTCGACGGTCTTGGCCTGCAGCTTTCGGAAGTCGTGACGGCCAACACGGTCTGCGCCCGCATGAACGTGACCAACGCGCCCTATGATGACGAGCGGGTGCGCAAGGCCGTCACCATGGCGGTCGACAACAACGTCGTCCTGCAGCTGGGCTACGGCAATGCCGGCACGGTCGGCGAAAACCACCACGTCGCGCCGATCCATCCCGAATATGCCGAGATGCCGCCGCTCGCTCGCGACGTCGAAGGCGCCAAGGCGCTGATGGAAGAAGCCGGCCAGACGGGCCACGAGCATGAGCTGATCACGGTCGACGAGGACTGGCAGCGCAATACCGGCGACGCGATCGCCGCCCAGATGCGCGAGGCCGGCTTTAACGTGAAGCGTACCGTCCTGCCGGGCTCCACCTTCTGGAACGACTGGACGAAGTATCCGTACTCGATCACCAACTGGAACCAGCGCCCACTGGGCATCCAGGTGATCGCGCTGGCCTATCGCTCCGGCGAGGCGTGGAACGAGGCCGGCTACTCCAACCCGGATCTCGACGCGAAGATCGCCGAGGCGCTCAAGATCGCCGACCCGGACGAGCGTCGGACGGTCATGGCCGACATCCAGAAGATCCTTCAGGACTCCGGCATCATCATCCAGCCCTACTGGCGCAAGATTTATAATCACTCGGCGCCAGAGGTCCGCGATCACGGGGTCCACCCGACCTTCGAGATCGAGGTCTCCAAAGTCTGGCTCGACGTCTGATCGGTCGGCGGCGGGGCCTCGTGCCCCGCCAGCCATTTTCGCGCGCGACCGAAGCCGGGAGGGGCGGGGGTCGCGGAGCACAGAAACAAGCCGGGGCACATAGCTCTCCCCAATAGCCACAAGGCAGGGGCCGATGCTGACATTCATCCTGCGAAGGCTGGGCGTGATGGTCCTGACCATGCTCTGCCTGACCTTCGTGGTCTTCTATCTCGTCAATCTCGAACCAAACCTGCGCCGGCTCGCGATCAGCCAGCTGGACATGCGCGCCTCGAGCCAGGATCTGGAAAGCTGGCTCGACCGCAACGGCTATCGCGAGCCGCTCGTCGTGCGCTACGGCCAGTGGCTCGGCGTGGTGCAGAAGCAGCCTGTCATCAACCCTGCGACCGGCGCGGCGATGCAGCGCTACAATTTCTGCCCCGAGCCGCTGGAGCCCGCCTATTCCGGCGTCATCCAGGGCGATTTCGGCTGCTCGACCAAATTCCGCGTTCCGGTCGCCGAGCGGCTGGGACCGGCGATTGCGGCCACCGGCACGCTGATGTTCTGGGTGATGGTGGTTATGGTGCCGGTTGCGCTCCTCATCGGAATCCTGGCGGGCATGCGTGAGGGAACGCGCACGGACAGGACCCTGTCGGTCGCCGCGATCACGACGACGGCGACGCCCGAATACATATCCGGCGTGATCTTCACGGTCGTCTTCGCGTCCTGGCTCGGCTGGTTCAACGGATCGGCGGCGACGGCGACCAGCCAGGGCATCTCGTTCAACAATTTCACGCTGCCGGTGATGACCATGGCCATCTACGGCATCGGCTACATCGCCCGCATGACGCGCGCCTCGATGGTCGAAGTGATGACGCAGCAATATATCCGCACCGCTCGGCTTAAGGGGCTGTCGTTTTCAGGCGTCGTCATCAAGCATGCGCTGCGCAACGCGCTGATCGCGCCCTTCACCGTCATCATGCTGCAGTTTCCGTGGCTGCTCACCGGCGTCGTCATCGTCGAGGTGATGTTCCGCTACCAGGGCTTCGGCTTCGTCCTGGTGGAGGCGGCGGGCAACAACGACATCGACCTGCTGCTTGCCTGTTCGCTGGTGTCGGTCTTCGTCGTGCTCTTCACCCAGCTGATCTCCGATATCGGCTACGCCTATCTCAACCCGCGCATCCGCGTTTCGTGAGGGTGCGATGATCGAGACCTATCTGAGCGGCACCGACATCACCCTGGGGATCATAGTACGGCTCTGGCCGACGTGGCTCGGCATCGTGCTCGTCATGAGCGCCTCCTTCGCCTTTCGCCGCAGGCTCGGCCTTTATGGCGAGCTCTACGGCAACGGCATCGGCATCGCCGGCGTCGCGATCTGCCTTTTCTGGACGTTCACCGCGATCTTCGCCTCGGTGATCGCACCCTTCGACCCGCTGGTTCAGATCCCGGTGATGAAGGACGCGCTTCCCGGCGCCATCGACCCGGCGACGGGCCAGGCCTTCCTGCTCGGCGGCGACCGGCTGGCGCGCGACGTTTTCAGCCGAACGATCTTCGGCAGCCAGATCGTGCTGCTCATCGCGCCGACGGCCACGCTGTTCGCGCTGATGGTCGGTACGACGCTTGGCCTTCCGGCCGGCTATTTCGGTGGCAAGATCGACTCGATCCTGTCCTTCCTTGCCAATCTCGTGCTCGCCTTCCCGGTGATCCTGCTCTTCTACCTGCTGGTCACGCCGGGCATCATGGAAACGCCGATCCCCTACACGATGGCGGGCATCTTCTTCCTTTTCCCGATCATCTTCTTCTGCGTGCTGTTTTACACGCGCAACAAGCACCGGCCGGGCCTGCTGATCGTCCAGCTCGCCGCTACGGTGCTGATCGGCGGCTGGGTCTACGCCGGACTTGTCTTCAATGCCGATCCGCTCGGCATCGTGTCGATCCGGCCGAACGAGCTCAACATCTTCGTTGCCGTGGTCTTCGCCTCGTCTCCCGGCGTGTTCCGCATCGTGCGCGGGCTCGTAATGGACATCAAGACGCGCGACTACGTGGCCGCCGCACAGACGCGTGGCGAGGGGCCCTGGTACATCATGCTCTGGGAGGTGCTGCCCAATGCGCGCGGCCCGCTCATCGTCGATGTCTGCCTCAGGATCGGCTACACCACGATCCTGCTCGGCACGCTCGGCTATTTCGGCCTGGGGCTCGCGCCGGAGAGCCCGGACTGGGGCACGGCGATCAAGGATTCCAGCCGGCTGCTCCGCGCCTACATCCACCCCGCGCTGCCGCCCGTCGTGGCGCTCATGAGCTTCGTCCTCGGCCTCAATTTGCTCGCCGATGCGCTGCGCGAGCAGTCGCTGAAGGATTGAGCGCGTGATCGGTCGACCCCCACTCCGGCCCTGCGGGCCACCTCTCCCCCGGTCGACGGGGGAGAGGAAGCGTGATCGGACGTGGAGGCTGACTCCTGGCCCCGTCGCTGTCGGGGCCCGGCAATCTGGAGCGCCCTTCCTCTCCCCCGTCGAACGGGGGAGAGGTGGTTCGCGCAGCGAACCGGAGTGGGGGTCGATCGGCCGCGGTTCCACGTCGTCCCAACACGCCGACATCCACCGAACGCCGGCCACGTCTATCCGCGTCAGGAGCACCCCATGAACGAGACCGTCATGCAAGCCGACGCGAAGCCGATCCTCGAGATCGAGAACCTGTCGATCTCCTTCTTCACAAAGAAGGGCGAGATCCCGGCCGTGATGGATTTCTCCTGCACAGTCATGCCCGGCGAGGCGATGGGGATCGTGGGCGAGTCCGGTTGCGGGAAGTCGACGGTGTCGCTCGGCATCATGCGCGACCTCTCCAATGTCGGGAAGATCGTCGGCGGCCGCATCCTCTTCAAGGGACGCGACATGGGGGAGCTGTCGGAGGACGAACTGCGCTCCATCCGTGGCAACGAGATCGCCATGATCTACCAGGAGCCGATGGCGAGCCTGAACCCGGCGATGAAGATCGGCCGGCAACTGATGGAAGTGCCGATCCTGCACGACAAGGTGTCGAAGGAAGAAGCCTGGAACCGCTCGCTGGAAATGGTGCGCGCCGTTCGGCTGCCCGACCCTGAGCGGATCATGCGATCCTTTCCACATCAGCTTTCCGGCGGCCAGCAGCAGCGCATCGTCATCGCCATGGCGCTTTTGTCGAAGCCGGCGCTTCTGCTTCTGGACGAGCCGACGACGGCACTGGACGTCACCGTCGAGGCCGGCATCGTCGAACTCGTCAAAGGGCTCGGCAAAGAGTTCGGCACGTCGATGATCTTCGTGTCGCACAATCTCGGGCTGATCCTGGAGACCTGCGACCGCATCACGGTGATGTATTCGGGCGAGGCGGTCGAGACCGGTTCGGTCAAGGACGTTTTCGACCACATGCGGCACCCCTATACGCAGGGGTTGTTCCGTTCGATCCCGCTGCCCGGCGCCGACAAGAACTCACGGCCGCTGATCGCTATCCCGGGCCAGCTGCCGCTGCCGCAGGACCGGCCGAAAGGGTGCAATTTCGGGCCGCGCTGCCATCATTTCGTGGCCGGCGTCTGCGATGCCGGCGAGATCCCGATGATCGCTGTGGACGGCCACGATCGCCACGCCTCGCGCTGTGTGCGTTTCGACGAGATCGACTGGGCGGCCGTTCCCGAAGGCGCCAAGACGCAGAAGGAGCCGATCAAGCCCGGCGCGCCGGTGCTGAAGGTCGAGAACCTCCGAAAATACTACGAGGTCGGCGGCGCCGGTCTTTTCGGCGGATCGGAGACGCGGACCGTCAAGGCCAACGAGACGATCAGCTTCGAGGCGCGCGAGAGCGAGACCGTCGCGATCGTAGGCGAGTCCGGCTGCGGCAAGTCCACGCTCGCCAAGGTGCTGCTCGGCCTCGAGACCGCGACCGAGGGCTCGGTCGTGCTCGGCAATGTCGACATCGAGGACACCGCCGTAGAGAAGCGCGACACGGAGACGGTTTCGGGCATTCAGATGGTGTTCCAGAACCCGTTCGACACGCTGAACCCGAGCCATTCGGTCGGCTCGCAGATCATGCGGACGCTCGAGAAATTCAAGGTCGGCAAGACGGTGGCTGACCGGCGCCAGCGCATGTTCGAGCTGCTCGACCTCGTCAAGCTGCCGCGAGCGTTTGCCACGCGCAAGCCGCGCCAGCTCTCGGGCGGCCAGAAACAGCGCATCGGCGTCGCGCGCGCCTTTGCAGGCCGGGCCAAGGTCGTCGTCGCCGACGAGCCGGTTTCCGCGCTCGATGTCTCGGTGCAGGCCGCCGTCACCGAACTGCTGATGGACATCCAGCGCGAGAACAAGACGACGATGCTCTTCATCAGCCACGATCTCTCGGTCGTGCGCTACATCGCCGACCGCGTGATCGTCATGTATCTCGGCCATATCGTGGAGCAGGGAACGACCGACCAGATCTTCGCACCGCCCTACCACCCCTATACCGAGGCGCTGCTGTCGGCGATCCCGATTGCCGATACGAGCGTGGTGAAGAAGCATATCGTGCTCGAAGGCGACATCCCGTCCGCCATGAACCCGCCGCCCGGATGCCCGTTCCAGACCCGCTGCCGGTGGAAGAGCAAGGTGCCGGGCAATCTCTGCGAAACGCAGCTTCCGCCGCTGAAAGACCTCGGCAACGGCCACCGCAGCCTCTGCTGGCTGCCTGACGAGGAACTCGCCTCGATGGAACCAGTGATCTCGTTTGCGAAGGATGCGGCAGGCGAGGGTGTAGCGGCCGGGTGAATCGATCAGTCAGGCGCGGCGATCAGGACGGCCAGTCCGCCTACCGTGACTGCAGCGCCGATGGCGACGCTGAGGCTCGCCCAGCCATGGCCGAGCAGGCCTTCGTAAAGGATGACCATGGTCGGGGTCAGGTAGCCGTAGGCCAGCACCTTGGCGGCCGGCAGGCGCATGGTCGCGTATTGCAGGAGGAAGAAGGTGCCGGCGGTGGTGAAGATCGCGAGATAGGCGATCGAGACCCAGACGATCGGCGGCAGCGAGGTCCAGTCGGTCGCGACGATTTCAGACGCCCCGTAGAGGACGAGGCCAGCAAGCGTGCCGAGAAGCGTGAAGAAGGTGAAGGCGAGCACGGGCTCGCCGCGGTTCAGCCGGCGCACCAGCGGCGCATAGGCCGCGTGGCACGCGACGCCGACGAGGAAGATCAGTTCGCCGGCGCCGATGTCGAACGACAGGAGCGCGTCGAGGTCACCGCCGAATACGACCCAGACAGCGCCGCACCCTGCGATCAGCAGGCTAAGCACGACGATGCGTCCGGGCACCTGGCCGAGGAACAGCCAGCCGAAGAAGGCGCTCATGATCGGCATCAGCGTGAACACCGCGCCGCTCGAGACGGGATCGGTCATGCGCAGCGCGACGAACATGGTGACGAAGAAGACGGCCATCAGGCCGCCGAGCACCAGGAAGCGCCACTCGGCGCCGGGGCGCGGCATGCGTCCCTTGAGCATGAACAAGGCGAGCGCGCCCATGATCGACGTGCCGAGGACGAAGCGCATGGCGTTGAGCGCGGTCGGGCCGACATAGGGTGCGGCCAGCGCGCCGATCGAGAACGATCCGGCGACGAAGGATGCGAAGCCAACCATTGCGAGATGCGCCAGAAGCTTCTGGCGCCCGGAGGCAAAGGTGTGGTGGGAGGCAGTGATCGAGGACACAGGCGGGGCCGTTTCTACGCTTGAACTGAACGGCCCCGCTTGTGCCGGGAGGATTTATTCCGCCGCTTCTCGCACGGCGGGATTGTTCGGGTGCTGCGTCCAGTTCGCATAGATCGGCGATACCGGCTTGCCGGTGCGCTTGTCCATCTCGCCGACGGCCAGCGGCTCCATGGTGATGCAGTTCTCCACCGGGCAGACGTTGACGCAGAGATTGCAGCCCACGCACTCCTCCTCGATCACCTCGAAATGGCGCACGCCGTCGACCATCGCCGTGATCGCCTGGTGCGAGGTGTCCTCGCAGGCGATGTGGCAGCGGCCGCACTTGATGCAGGCGTCCTGGTCGATATGCGCCTTGGTGACGTAGTTGAGGTTGAGATACTGCCAGTCGGTGACGTTCGGCACGGCGCGGCCGATCACGTCGTCGAGCGTGGCATGGCCCTTCTCGTCCATCCAGTTCGACAGGCCGTCGATCATCTCCTGCACGATCTTGAAGCCGTAGGTCATGGCCGCGGTACAAACCTGAACCGTGCCGGAGCCGAGCGCCATGAACTCGGCCGCGTCGCGCCAGGTCGTGATGCCGCCGATCCCGGAGATCGGCAGGCCGTAGGTCTCTGGGTCGCGCGCGACCTCCGCCACCATGTTCATCGCGATCGGCTTGACGGCCGGACCGCAATAGCCGCCATGTGTGCCATTGCCGCCGATCGATGGCTCGGGCGAGAAATCGTCGAGATCGACCGACGTGATCGAGTTGATCGTGTTGATGAGCGAAACCGCGTCCGTGCCGCCGGCATGCGCCGCGCGTGCCGGGCGGCGAATGTCGGTTATGTTGGGCGTCAGCTTGGTGATGACAGGCATGCGGGTGTTCTGCTTGCACCAGCGCACGACCATCTCGATGTATTCGGGCACCTGGCCGACCGCGGCGCCCATGCCGCGCTCGCTCATGCCGTGCGGGCAGCCGAAATTGAGCTCGATGCCGTCGGCTCCGGTATCCTCGACGAGCGGCAGGATCTTCTTCCACGCCTCCTCGACGCAGGGCACCATCAGCGACACGACCATCGCTCGATCCGGCCAGTCGCGCTTTACCTGCTTGATCTCCTGAAGATTCACGAACAGGTCGCGGTCGGTGATGAGCTCGATGTTGTTGAGGCCCATCAGGCGCCGGTCGGCGCTCCAGACCGCGCCGTAGCGTGGACCGTTGACGTTGACGACGGGCGGGCCTTCCTCGCCGAGCGTCTTCCAGACCACGCCGCCCCAGCCCGCCTTGAAGGCGCGGACGACGTTGTAGGCCTTGTCGGTCGGCGGCGCCGAGGCCAGCCAGAACGGGTTCGGCGATTTGATGCCGACGAAGTTGGAGCGAAGGTCTGCCATGTTCATGCCCTCCCGTTGGCGGTGAGTGCCCGATGGATGCTTTCGGCCGCATCGCGGCCGGCTGCGACGGCGGAGACGGTGAGGTCCTCGCGGGCATCGACGACGCAGTCGCCGCCAGCCCAGACCTTCGCCATGGACGTACGACCTTCGGCATCGACGCGGATGCGGCCGTTTGCGAGTTCGAGCGAAGCGCTCGATCCGTTGAGCGCGCCGGCGATGAAGGTCTGGCCGATCGCCTTGAAGACCTGGTCGCAGGCAACGGCGATCTTCTCGCCGGTGCCTACGAGCGACCCATCGCGCATGGCTGTGTATTCCAGCTCGATGCCCGTTACGCGACCATTGTCGGCAACGACGCGCACCGGCTTCAGCCAGTGGCGGATCACGACGCCCTTCGAGGCGGCGAGGTCCTGCTCCCATTCCGACGCGTTCATGTCTTCCTTGCCGCGGCGATAGGCGACCGTGACCTCTTCGGCCCCGAGCAGCTTGGACTGGACGGCCGCGTCGATTGCCGTCATGCCGCCGCCGATGACGACGACGCGCCGCCCGACGGGCAGCGCGGCGAGGTCGGACGCCTGGCGAAGTTCGGCGATGAAATCGACGGCGTTGGAGACGCCCGGCGCATCCTCGCCATCGGCGCGCAGCGCGTTGACGCCGCCGAGCCCCATGCCGAGGAAGACCGCATCGTAACCGCCGACCAGTTCCGACAGATGGATGTCGCGGCCGAGCGCCTTGTCGTTGACGATCGAGATGCCGCCGATCGCGGTGATGTAATCGACTTCGGCTTGCGCAAACCCTTCGGGGGTCTTGTAAGCGGCAATCCCGTATTCGTTGAGCCCGCCGGGCTTCGGCTTCGCTTCGAAAATCGTCACGTCATGCCCGTGCATCGCGAGGCGATGGGCGGCCGACAGGCCGGCCGGGCCGGCGCCCACGATGGCGACGCGCCGGCCGGTCAAGGGAGCGCGCTGATAGAACTGCTTGCCGCGCTCCATGGCGACATCGGTGGCATAGCGCTGCAGACGGCCGATCTGCACAGGCTTGCCCTCCGCCGTCTCGCGCACGCAGACTTCTTCGCAAAGCTCCTCGGTCGGGCAGACACGGGCACACATGCCGCCGAGGATGTTCTGGTCGAAGATGGTCTTGGCGGAGCCGACCGGATTGCCGGTCGCGATCTGGCGGATGAAGAGCGGGATGTCGATCGACGTCGGGCATGCCTGCATGCAGGGCGCGTCGTAACAGAAGTAACAGCGATCGGCCTCGACCCGCGCCTCGTGATCGTCGAGCGCAGGATGCAGATCGCTGAAATTCGTCGAATAGGCGTCCGAGGGTAGCCGGCCGGCGGCGATACCCTCCCTCAATTGGCCGTCAGCCATCGATGTTCCCCAATATTGGTTTTGGGGGAGGCTAGCACGGATTCTTTTTTTATCAATCGGTCAAAAAATTACGGGGACATGACGAGGCGAAGAAATACCTGAGTATTGAAGTCATCTTAACTGCGGTTGGGCGATGGCCACTTCAAGGTGTAGGATCATGACGCGCGTGAGCGTCCTCGGGGGGCGGACGATAGGGAGAAGGTCATGACAAACCGGGCCTTCTGGTACGAGCTCGTAACCACCGACATCAAGGCTGCAAAGCGCTTCTATGCGGATGTCATCGGCTGGGAGGTGCGGCCTTTCCCCGGCAGCGAGGACTATCTCGTGCTTCATGCAGGCGATCGCGGCGTAGGCGGCATCATGACGATGCCCGACGAGATGGGCGCAGCAATGCCTCCGCTCTGGATGGGCTACGTTCACCCGCGCGATGCGGAGGTCAGCAAGGCGGCAATCGCCGGTGGGGGCGGGACCGTCCATCGGGCCGTCAGCGCCATCCCAAATGTCGGGCGCTTCTCTGTCGTCGCCGACAACCAGGGCGCCGTGTTCAACTTGTTGCAACCGGACCAGCCTCCAATGCCGGCGGATGCGATCGGCGGGGTTGGCTGGCGCGAACTCTACACCGGCGATGTCGATGACGCACTTCACTTCTACAACCGCCAGTTCGGATGGGAAGAAAGCACGACAATGGATATGGGCACCATGAGTGCCTACCAGCTCTCTGCCATCGACGGCGTGGACAATGGAGGCATGATGAAGAACCCCCTGCCTGGCGCACCTAACATGTGGGTCTTCTATTTTACCATCCCGGCCCTGGATGCCGCCATCGCCGCGACGAGCGCCGGCGGCGGGAAGATCATGATGGGTCCGATTGAAGTGCCGGGCGGCTCCTGGGTCGCCATGGCGACCGAACCGCAGGGCGCAGTGTTCGCGATCACGGCGCAGGAGAGGTGAGGCTTAAATCTGCTCTCGAAACACATGGGCTACAATCTCTTTCTCGCGCTCTCTTTTTGTTCAAGCTCTGATAGCGTCATCTCTAGACGAGAATGCTGCCCAGGTTTCACCGACAAGTGTCGTACCAGAGCTGCGAAACGGAGAAAGGGTATTTATCAATTGTTCAAGATTTTCTCTCTTACGGCTACGGTGAAACGAACTGGGCAGGAGAGAAATGCTTTCCTCCACCTCATCAAAGGTGCAGATATCGAGGTTCTTCCATACGAGCTTTCCCTTCTGGCTTCGAACGCGGATTTGTCGCGAAACACCAAATAATCCAAAAAGGGTATGCTGTTGAGAATCGACGCTAACCGGAGCCTTGCTGCGTGCTTCATTCAATAGTTTTGTAAGCCACACGCGCAGTACGTGGTCTCCATAGTCTTTTGCTATATCAGGCTGCTCATTTATCACGGCATCGACCACGCTGGCCGACGTAGCGCCAACGTGACCCATTTCTGTTGCCTTGATGATCAGCATATTGCGGATACGACTGATCGAAATGCGATCGGACATCGCTAATACTCCGAATCATTGACGGAGATAAACGCTGACGCAGCGGCAGATGCGAAGTCAATCAAAAAGCACAGATACAAAACGTAACGTGCACAAAGCGCGATCTTGGAGTTTAGCCTTGTGGATATAGACGCCCATCGGAGGCTAGAATTCGCGCTCCCATCAACTTGGCAATCGTCTCGGCCTGCTCTTTGTCTGGTCTCCTCCTGTGTCTCACAAGAAAATCGGAGTATATATTTTGGCCATTCCAGCAGGCGATAGCTCTTGCCTCAATTTCCAGATCTGAAGTTTGAACTTCGTGCTTTTTAAAGTGATTGAATTTCATTATTCGTCTCAATGACGCGGTAGAGATTCAATACTCATGCGCAAAATCTATTTACAGACGATTAATTTTAATGCGATGTTGTTAGCCTTTCGGCACCAGACCAGCCACGAACATCTCTTCCAGAAACCGTGCGGCGTCTTCGAAGCGGCCTTCGCCGCCCCGGTTCGGGCCGAGGACGGCGCGGACCTGGACGTCGAAATCGGCGTAGTGCTGGGTCGTCGCCCAGATCGAGAAAATGAGGTGCCAAGGATCGACGCGGGCGATGCGGCCGGCCTTGCTCCAGCCGCGGATGATCTCCGCCTTCTCGTCGACAAGCGTCTTCAACTCCCCTTCCAGCATCGGCAGGATGCGTGGCGCCCCTTGCAGGATCTCGTTGGCGAAGAGGCGGCTTTCGCGCGGGTAGTCGCGCGCCATTTCGAGCTTGCGGCGGATGTAGGAGCGAATTTCGGTGATCGGATCGCCGCCGTCGGACATCTCGCGCAACGGCGCGAGCCATGTGCGCAGCAGGCGCTCGATCAGCGTCGCATGGATCTCGTCCTTGGAACGGAAATAATAGAGCAGGTTGGGCTTCGACATGCCCGCCGCTTCGGCGATCTGGTCGATCGTCGCTCCGCGAAAGCCGTTGGAGGCGAAGATTTCGAGCGCCGCCTCGAGGATGATCTCGCGCTTCTCCGTCTGGATGCGGGTACGCGGGCGTTTGCGGGCAGGTGAGGGCGCATCCATCTCAGCTCTGGCCCAAAATGCTGGACCAGATGAAGGCGGGCCGTGGCGCGCGCGGGGGCTCGTGCATCTGCGCTAACAAGTCCTTGACCGCCATTCTGGCGGTGCTAACGTTTGTCCAATCGGTCAAAAAACGAGTAGCACGGCTGCTCCCGAAAAACCAAGCGTTGGCCGACTATCACCGGGGAACAAAGGAAAGGCTTGGTCATGTCCAACAGGCTCAACGTCGCGCCGAACGATCTCAGCGCGTTCTGGATGCCATTTACCGCGAACCGGCAGTTCAAGCAGGCGCCGCGCATGATGGTCGCCGCAAAGGACATGCACTACACGACATCCGACGGCCGCCAGATCCTCGACGGCACGGCCGGCCTCTGGTGCGTCAATGCCGGGCACTGCCGGCCGAAGATCACCGAGGCGATCCAGCGCCAGGCGGCAGAGCTCGATTATGCGCCAGCCTTCCAGATGGGTCACCCGATCGCCTTCGAGTTCGCCAACCGGCTGGTCGACATCGCGCCTGAAGGGCTCGACCATGTCTTCTTCACCAATTCCGGGTCTGAATCGGTCGAGACCGCGCTCAAGATCGCGATCGCCTACCATCGCGTGAAGGGCAACGGCTCCCGCTTCCGCCTCATCGGGCGCGAGCGCGGCTATCATGGCGTCAATTTCGGCGGCATCTCGGTCGGCGGCATCGTCACCAACCGCAAGATGTTCGGCACGCTTCTGACCGGCGTCGACCACATGCCGCACACGCACCAGCCGGCCAAGAACGCGTTCTCGCGCGGCGAGCCCAAGCATGGCGGCGATCTGGCCGAGGAGCTGGAGCGCATCGTGACGCTGCACGACGCTTCGACGGTCGCAGCCGTGATCGTCGAGCCGGTTGCAGGCTCCACGGGCGTGCTCATCCCGCCGAAGGGCTACCTCCAGAAGCTGCGCGACATCTGCACAAAGCACGGCATCCTGTTGATCTTCGACGAGGTCATCACCGGTTTCGGCCGCCTCGGCACGCCGTTCGCCGCCGACTATTTCGGCGTGACGCCGGATATCATGGTCACCGCCAAGGGCGTCACCAACGGCGTGATCCCGATGGGCGCGGTCTTCGTGACGAAGGACATCCACGACGCCTTCATGACCGGGCCGGAACACCTGATCGAGTTCTTCCACGGCTACACCTATTCGGGCAACCCGATCGCCTGTGCCGCGGGCCTGGCGACGCTCGAAACCTACAAGGACGAGGAGCTGCTGACGCGCGGCGCCGACATCGCGCCTTATTTCGAGGAGCAGCTGCACTCCCTGAAGGGCGAGCCGCATGTCATCGACATCCGCAACATCGGCCTCGTCGGGGCGATCGAGCTGTCGCCGATCGCGGGCGAGCCGACAAAGCGGGCGTTCTCGGCCTTCGTGAAGGCTTTCGAGCGCGGCGCGCTCATCCGCACGACCGGCGACATCATCGCGCTGTCGCCGCCGCTGATCATCACGCGGGAGCAGATCGACGAGCTGATCGACCACGTCCGGCAGGTGCTGCGGACGACTCACTAGAAAGACACCGGCGCGCCGGGTGGAGACGGGAACCTCCACCGGCGCGTTTCAGCAAACGAGAGGACGAGACATGGCGGCAGCGCCCGGCGAGAATCTGCGCATAAACGCAGACCGTTTGTGGGATTCGCTGATGGAGATGGCGAAGATCGGGCCGGGGGTCGCCGGCGGCAACAACCGCCAGACGCTGACCGACGCCGACAGCGAGGGCCGGCACCTCTTCAAGCGCTGGTGCGAGGACGCGGGCCTCACCATGGGCGTCGATCGGATGGGCACCATGTTCGCGCAGCGCGAGGGCACCGACCCGGACGCGCTGCCGGTCTATGTCGGCTCGCATCTCGATACCCAGCCGACCGGCGGCAAGTATGACGGCGTGCTCGGTGTCCTCGGCGGGCTCGAAGTCATCCGCACGCTCGACGATCTCGGCATCAGGACGAAACATCCGATCGTCGTCACCAACTGGACGAACGAGGAGGGCACGCGCTTTGCGCCCGCCATGCTGGCCTCGGGCGTCTTCGCCGGCCAGCACGATCTCGACTGGGCCTACGACCGCAAGGACGCCAGGGGCCTTCGCTTCGGCGACGAGCTCGAGCGCATCGGCTGGAAGGGCGACGAGGAGGTCGGCGCGCGCAAGATCCACGCCTTCTTCGAGCTCCACATCGAGCAGGGCCCGATCCTCGAGGACGAGTTCATCGACATCGGCGTCGTCACGCATGGGCAGGGGCTCTGGTGGCTGCAGGTGACGCTGACCGGCAAGGACAGCCACACCGGCTCCACCCCGATGCACAAGCGCCGCAATGCCGGGCTCGGCATGGCGCGTGTCACCGAGCTCGTCCACGAAGTCGCGATGGACTACCAGCCCGATGCAGTCGGCGCGGTCGGCCATGTCGAGGTTTATCCGAATTCGCGCAACGTGATCCCCGGCAAGGTCGTCTTCACGATCGACATCCGCTCGCCGAACGCCGAGGTGCTGGACGAGATGCGCGCGCGCATCGAGGACGGCATCGGCACGATCTGCGAGGCGCTCGACATCGGCGTCGAGATCGAGCCGGTCGGGCATTTCGAGCCGGTGACTTTTGACGAAGGCTGCGTAAAGGCCGTGCGCGACGCGGCCGAGCGCCTCGGCTATTCGCATCGCGACATCGTCTCGGGCGCCGGCCACGACGCCTGCTGGATCAACCGCGTCGCCCCCACTGCCATGATCATGTGCCCCTGCGTCGATGGCCTGTCGCACAACGAGGCGGAGGAGATTTCGAAGGAATGGGCAGGCGCGGGCTGCGACGTGCTGTTCCATGCGGTGGTCGAGACGGCGGGGATCGTGGAGTGAGTTTCCAAGGCGCGACCCCCACCCTGTATCCCTTCCCACAAGGGGGAGGGGGGCGTTTCACGCCGCGCCTTTCCGATGGATTTCGGCTCATTTTTACATTCGCCCTCGCCCTTGTGGGGAGGGGTGAGGGGTGGGGGTAGCCACCCGTGCCGACCGCCGGCAGGATCACCTGAATGGACGTCGAGGGCCTGCTCCAGAGCGTCATTCGCTTCTCGAACTTCATGACCTCGCGGCTGGTCGTGTCGGGGCTGGTTTTCTACGTACTGTCGGGCTTCACCGAGATCGGATCGACGACGACGGGGCTCTTGCCCGATGCCGACCTGCTCAACGAGGTGGTGCAGAATTACCAGACGATCTTCGACGTGCTGGGCGTCTCGGATTTCGCGCTTCTGCTGATCTTCTTCCTGTTTCTCACGACGATCCATCTACTCTACGTCGCCTTCCGGCGGGTGGGCGAGTACATCCCGCCGGCGATCGTGCCGCTTTCGGGCTGGGTGGCGGTCGAAGACGTCACGCATGTTGCCTTCGACATCCTGCGCGAGGCGCGCGGGGAGGAGCATACGGACGAGGAGAACCAGCGGCTCTACGAATTCAAGAAGAAGCTGCACGAGATCGAGGCGGCGACGGATGCGCAGTACACCGACCAGATCGCTGGCGTCGTGTCGGCCTACAGCATCTCGAAGGCGATGATCGTTTTCGTCGTTCTGATCGCGGTCTATGCGCTGATTTCGGGCAGCTACACAAACGATCCGATGATCCTGCTGGTGGTGCTCGGGCTTGCGATCCTGTTGATGCTCTATACCGGCTTTGCGATCTTCCGGGCGAACTACGAACGGATTGCCAGCCTGCGCAGGCAGGTGATCAACCAGTTCCTGGAGTTCTCGCGCATCTGGGCGCCAGCGGAGTATCAGGAGCGGATGGAGGCGGCCTGCGTGCCCTCGCGCGACCTGCGGCCGGTTGAACTTGAAGTGGTCGTGCCGGTCTATGGTACGCTCGACGACCTGATGGAGGATTTCCGCCGCTTGCGACGACGCCGCAGGCCGCCGCCGGGTCCGGCCTGACAGAACAAGCCGCGTGATGCGCGGACAGATGATACCGACAAGGGGAACAGAATGACAAAAGTCATCAAGAACGGGACCATCGTGACAGCCGACCGCACCTGGAAGGCGGATGTGCTGATCGAGAACGGCAAGATCGCGCGGATCGGCCAGAACCTGTCCGGCGACGAGGTGTTCGACGCGACCGGCTGCTATGTGATGCCGGGCGGAATCGACCCTCACACCCACCTGGAAATGCCTTTCATGGGCACCTATTCGGCCGATGATTTCGAGAGCGGCACGCGGGCGGCGCTTGCCGGCGGCACGACGATGGTCGTCGATTTCTGCCTGCCGTCACCCGGCCAGTCGCTCATCGAGGCGATCTCGATGTGGGACAACAAGTCGACCCGTGCGCTTTGCGACTATTCCTTCCACATGGCGATCACCTGGTGGGGCGAGGAGGTATTCAACGAGATGCCGCAAGTCGTCGACAAGGGCATCACCTCCTTCAAGCACTTCATGGCCTACAAGGGCGCGCTGATGGTGGACGACGACGAGATGTTCTCGTCCTTCCAGCGCTGCGCCGAGCTCGGCGCACTGCCGATGGTGCATGCAGAGAACGGAGACGTGGTCGCGCAGCTGCAGGCCAAGCTCATGGCCGAGGGCAACAACGGACCCGAGGCGCACGCCTATTCGCGCCCACCGGAAGTGGAAGGCGAGGCCACCAACCGCGCCATCATGATCGCCGACATGGCAGGCGTGCCGCTCTACGTCGTGCACGTGTCCTGCGAGCAGAGCCACGAAGCCATCCGCCGCGCGCGGCAGAAGGGCATGCGCGTCTTCGGCGAGCCGCTGGTGCAGCATCTGACGCTCGACGAGAGCGAGTACTCCAACCCCGACTGGGACCATGCGGCGCGCCGCGTCATGAGCCCGCCGTTCCGCAACAAGCAGCATCAGGATTCGCTTTGGGCCGGCCTGCAGGCCGGATCGCTGCAGGTGGTGGCGACCGACCATTGCGCGTTTACGACCGAGCAGAAGCGTTTCGGCGTCGGCGACTTCACCAGGATCCCGAACGGCACGGGCGGGCTCGAGGATCGACTGCCGGTGCTCTGGTCGGCCGGCGTCAACACCGGCCGCCTGACGCCCAACGAGTTCGTGGCGGTGACCTCGACCAACATTGCCAAGATCCTCAACATGTATCCCCAAAAGGGGGCGATCGTCGAAGGCGCGGATGCCGACATCATCGTGTGGGATCCGCAGAAGACCAAGACGATCTCGGCTTCGGCGCAGAACTCCGTGATCGACTACAACGTCTTCGAGGGTGTCGAGGTGAAGGGCCTGCCGAAGCTCGTCTTCTCGCGCGGCGAGCTGGCGGTTGCCGATGGCGAGGTGACGGCGAAGCCCGGACACGGCAGGTTCGTCGCCCGCAAGCCGCACACCGAGGTAAACAAGGCGCTCTCGACCTGGAAGAATGTCGTCGCGCCGCGCAAGGTCGAGCGGTCGGGCATCCCGGCGAGCGGCGTCTGAGCCTTTTCGGTGGACTTCGGGCTGTGCTGCATTGCAGCATGGCCGCGTCCTTGCTTGAAGTTCAGCTGTCGCTGCCGTCCGGCGCCGGCTCCATCCATTCCTTCCAGCCGCAGCGCCGCCACCCGGCGCGCGGATCACGCGAGATCGGTTCGACAGGTTCATGAAAGCGGACAACCAGACGGCCATCGGCGCTTCAGGGCTCGGCCTCACCTTCGAGACGAATGACGGGCCGGTGCAGGCGCTGACCGACGTGAATCTGACGATCGGAAAAGGAGAATTCGTCTCCTTCATCGGGCCGTCGGGCTGCGGCAAGACGACGTTCCTGCGCGTGATCGCCGATCTCGAGCAGCCGACGGAAGGCACGATCACCGTCAACGGCATGAGCCCCGAGGAAGCGCGCCGCGCGCGCGCCTATGGCTATGTCTTCCAGGCGGCCGGTCTCTATCCGTGGCGCACCATCGAGCGCAATGTCGCGCTGCCGCTCGAGATCATGGGCTACAGCCGCGCCGAGCAGCGCGAGCGCATCGCGCGCACGCTGGAACTGGTCAATCTGAAAGGCTTCGAGAAGAAGTATCCGTGGCAGCTCTCCGGCGGCATGCAGCAGCGCGCATCGATCGCTCGCGCGCTCGCCTTCGACGCCGATATCCTGCTCATGGACGAGCCGTTCGGAGCGCTCGACGAGATCGTGCGCGACCATCTCAACGAACAGCTTCTCAAGCTGTGGGACCGCACGAACAAGACGATCTGCTTCGTCACGCACTCGATACCCGAGGCGGTGTACCTGTCCACCAAGATCGTCGTCATGTCGCCGCGCCCGGGCCGCGTGACGGACGTCATCGACTCCACCTTGCCGAAGGAGCGTCCGCTCGACATTCGCGAGACGCCGGAGTTCCTCGCGATCGCTGCGCGCGTGCGCGACGGGCTTAGGGCAGGGCATTCATATGACGAGTAGAGTGATGGCGAGCTGTGTTGCCGGTGATGTCAACGGGGCGTCAGGCGCTGCCACCCCCCTCTGGCCTGCCGGCCATCTCCCCCTCAAGGGGGGAGATTACCCTGCATCGACGCCCAGCCACATGCACCTAGGCGAATGGCCCGCGACGGGTCAGGCACAGCTCATCTCCCCCCTTGAGGGGAAGATGGCCGGCAGGCCAGAGTGGGGTGCCTGGCGCAGAGGTGCAACTCCATGACAACCTCCGCCAACATCGCCGCACCCGGCACTGGTGTCGGCCGTTCCAGCAACCGCGGGCTGGCGGCTCCGCTGCGCGAGAGCAGCGCGTTTGCCATCCTTGTCGTCGTCGCGGCGATCATCGTCGTCTGGTACGCGGCCACGATCTGGCTGAATTCAGCGTGGCAGTTCCAGGTGTTCGGCCGAACCGACGATCCGTGGACATGGATGGACTTCGTCGCCGGCACGATGAGCCAGGACCGGCCGCTCCTGCCCGCGCCGCATCAGGTGGCGGTGGAGCTCTGGAACACGGTCGTCGGCCAGAACGTGACGTCGCGGCGCAGCCTCGTCTACCATGCCTGGATCACGCTTTCGGCGACGCTTCTCGGTTTCCTGATGGGCACCGTGCTCGGCATCCTGCTGGCGGTCGCCATCGTGCACAACCGGGCGATGGACCGGTCGCTGATGCCGTGGATCATCGCCTCGCAGACGATCCCGATCCTCGCGATCGCGCCGATGATCGTCGTGGTGCTGGCCTCGATCGGCATGACCGGGCTGGTGCCCAAATCGCTTATCTCGACCTATCTGTCGTTCTTCCCCGTCGTGGTCGGCATGGTGAAGGGCTTTCGCAGCCCCGATGCGATGCAACTCGACCTGATGCGGACCTATAATGCCAGCGGAGGCCAGACTTTCTGGAAACTGCGCTTTCCGGCAGCACTGCCTTATCTCTTCACCTCGATGAAGGTCGGCGTGGCGGCGAGCCTCGTAGGCGCAATCGTCGGTGAACTGCCGACGGGTGCGGCGGGTGGTCTCGGCGCGCGGCTTCTCGCCGGCTCCTATTACGGCCAGACTGTCCAGATCTGGTCGGCGCTTCTGATGGCGGCTGCGCTTTCCGCGTCGCTCATCCTGGCGATCACGCTTCTCCAGAAGGCTGTGCTTTCGCGGACGGGGGTGCGCGCATGAATGCGGGTCTCGTCGGCGGGGCGATCGTCATCTGGCTCGGCGCCTGGGCGGTCAACGAGTGGCTAGTCCGCTTGAAGGCTAAGGATATTGGCGCCCGCATCATCAACTTCATCGTGCCGGTGCTGTTCGGCGCCGCGTTGCTGGTCCTCTGGGAGGGGCTGGTGCGCGGGTTCAACGTGCCGGCGGTGCTGTTGCCGCCGCCGAGCGCGATCTGGGCGCGGATCGTTACCTCCACGGCAACGCTGTGGGCCGATTTCTACCAGACCTTCGTGCGCTCGGTGCTGCCGGGCTATGCGATCGGATGCGGGGCGGGGCTCGTGGCCGCGATCGCCATCGACCGGTCGCCTTTCCTGAAGCGCGGTCTGTTGCCGGTCGGCAATTTCGTCTCGGCGCTGCCGCTGGTCGGCATCGCGCCGATCATGGTCATGTGGTTCGGCTTCGACTGGCACTCCAAGGCCGCCGTCGTCGTGGTGATGACGTTCTTTCCCATGCTGGTCAACGCGGTGGCGGGCCTCAGCGCGGCCAATCGCATGGAGCAGGACCTGATGCACACCTATGCGGCGAGCTACTGGCAGGGGCTTTTCAAGCTGCGCCTGCCGGCCGCGTGGCCGTTCATCTTCAACGCTCTCAAGATCAACTCGACTCTCGCGCTGATCGGCGCAATCGTAGCCGAATTCTTCGGCACGCCGGTCGTCGGGATGGGCTTTCGCATCTCGGCTGCCATCGGGCGGCTGAATGTGGACATGGTGTGGGCCGAGATCGCGGTCGCCGCGCTCGCAGGCTCGCTCTTTTACGGTGTCATTGCGCTCGTCGAGCGCGGGGTCACCTTCTGGCATCCGTCGATCCGTGGTGGAAAGACGCGATAGATCAACGAAAAGACAGGGGAACGACAGATGAAAAAGCTTCTCGGTACGGCGCTCGCCGCCAGCCTCGCCTTCACGGCGCTGCCGGCGTTCGCACAGGATCTCGACCCGATCACCTTCCAGCTGAAGTGGGTCAACCAGGGCCAGTTCGCCGGTTACCTCGTCGCCAAGGACAAGGGCTTCTACGAAGAGGAAGGCCTCGACGTGACGATCAACCCGGGCGGTCCCGACATCGCGCCCGAGCAGGTGATCGCCGGTGGCGGCGCGGACGTGATCACGACGTGGATGGCGGCTGGTCTTGCGGCACGCGAGCGCGGCGTGGCGCTGGTCAACATCGCCCAGCCCTTCGCGCGCCAGGCGCTGCAGCTCGTCTGCTCGCAGGAGAGCGGCGTGCAGTCGACCGACGACTTCAAGGGCAAGACGCTCGGCGTCTGGTTCTTCGGCAACGAGTACCCGTTCTACGCCTGGATGGCGAAGCTCGGTCTCGCCACCGAGGGCGGCGACGAGGGCGTCGAGGTGCTGCGCCAGGCGTTCAACGTCGATCCGCTGCTCCAGAACCAGGCCGACTGCATCTCGACCATGCAGTACAACGAGTTCAAGCAGCTGCTGGACGCCGGCGTGCCGGAAGACAGCCTGAAGGTCTTCAACTATGCGGACGAAGGCGTCGGCATGCTCGAGGACGGCCTCTACGTCATGGAAGACCGGCTGCAGGATCCGGAATTCGTCGACCAGATGGTCCGCTTCGTGCGCGCCTCGATGCGCGGCTGGGAATACGCCAAGGAAAACGTCGAGGAAGCCGCCGGCATCGTGCTCGACAATGACCTCTCCGGCGCGCTGACCGAGGAAGGCCAGCTGTGGCAGGTCGAAGTGGCAGCCGGTCTCGTCGGCGACAGCGCCGCGCTCGACCCGGCTTCCTACGAGCAGACCGTCCAGACCCTGCTCTCGGCCGTCTCGCCCGACAATCCGGCGATCACCAAGGAGCCGGAAGGCGCGACCTCGACGGTCGTGACGGACCAGCTGCAGTAAGCTGCAGCGCGCTTTGAGCGAACACGAAGGGGCGGGCGACCGCCCCTTCTTTTTTCACAAGCCGACCGGTGATATATACCTCCGTATAGCTCGTGAGGAACGGTTGCATGACACGCACGGCAAAGCTCTTCATCAACGGCCGGAGTCAGGCTGTGAGGCTGCCGGCCGATTTTCGCTTCGAAGGCACCGAGGTCTTCATCCGCCGCGATCCGACGACCGGAGATGTCGTCTTGTCGAGCCGGCCCGCGGACTGGGACGGCTTTCTTTCGGCGGTGGTCGGCATGGATATCGACGACGGATTCCTGTCGAAGGCCGATAGACCGACAACTGCGCTTCGCGATCCATTCGCGGCGTGGTCGGAATGACGACCCGCTATCTTCTCGATACCAACATCGTCAGTCACCTGCTGCGCGGACACCCCGCTGTCGTCTCGACCGTCACGAGGCTCCCGATGGAGCTGCTCGCACTGTCGGCTGTCACGGAGGGTGAGTTGCTCTTCGGATTGGCGAGGCGTCCTGGCGCAATCCGGCTCCGACGGGCGGTATCAGAGCTTCTGCTTCGCGTCGAAGTTCTTGCGTGGGATCGTGATGCCGCTGCAAGCTACGGCGAGCTCAGATCGCAGCTCGAGGCAGATGGCCGTTCGCTTGATGCCCTCGATCTTATGATCGCTGCACATGCCAAGTCGACGACGTCTACTCTGGCCTCCGCAGATCGCGCTGTTCTCAACATCGACGGATTGGCGGTTGTCGACTGGACGCGGGACTAGGACGTCAACCGCCCTCGCTCCCGTTCCCTGTAAGCGCCCGGCGTCATGCCGGTCTGGCGGCGGAAGAAGCGGTTGAAGTAGGCGGGGTCGGCGAAGCCGAGCGAGTAGGCGATGGCCTGGACCGGGCTCGGGGTGAAGACGAGATCGCGGCGCGCGGCTTCGAGCGTGCGACGGTCGGTCAGCCCCTGGATGGAAAGGCCAGTCGCTGCGCGGGCAAGCCGGTTGAGATGCGCGGGCGAAAGCCCTAGCCGATTGGCGAGAAACGCGACCGTCGGTCGGGCGCGGTAGTGCGTCTCGATCAGGTCGAGCAGCGCTTCCACGCGGTCCTGGTCGCGGTCGGGCTGCCGCGAGAGCGCATCGCGGCGATCGATCCGGGCCAGTGCGACGACGGCGAGCGTGGTCAACGATTCCAGAAGCAGCGGTGCGCCGAGCTTGCGCCCGGCAAGCTCGGTCGCGATCGACTGGATTGCCGTGCATGCCGTATCGGTGTCCGCGGTTTCGTCCATCGGCACGATGCGCAGTGTGCCGGCGAAATCTGCAATCTGCCGGTCGGCGGAAGCAAGTGAGGAGAGCCGGTCGGCAAGAGCCGTCAGTACCAGGCCGTCGATGTCGCGCGAGAAGCGGAAACCGTGCGCCTTGCCGGGCGGGACGAAGATCATCGCCGGTGCGTCGAAGCGCTCCAGCCGATCCTCCAGCACCACCTCGCCGGAACCCTGCGTCAGATGGAAAATCTGGAAGAACTGCGCGTGGCGATGCAGCGCGATCTCCCAATTGTGCAAATGCGTTCGGTCGGGGATCGGCTCGCAGTGCACCCAGAAATCTGGGCGATCGGCGTCCTTCTCGCCGTAGAGGCGGTAGGAGGGGATGAAGTTCATGGAGTGCGCGAAGCATCATTCATGATCGGATTATGCAATCGCATGGCCGGAATGTCCATTGTTCGACCGGCAGGCGGCTGTAGGTTGTGAAGCGTGGATCGGGAGGATCAGCTTGCGTACCCAGGTCGCCATTATCGGCTCCGGGCCTTCGGGCCTGCTGCTCGGCCAGCTTCTGACAGATGCCGGCATCGACAACGTCATCGTCGAGCGGTCATCTCAGGAGCACGTTCTGGCGCGCATTCGCGCCGGCGTGCTGGAAGAAGGCAGCTGCGCGATGCTGGAGCGGGCAGGTGCGGGTGGGCGCATGCGCCGCGAGGGGCTGCCGCATGACGGGTTCGAGCTGACCTTCTCCGGCCGCCGCCATCGCGTCGACATTCATGGCCTGACCGGCAAGCAGGTCATGGTCTACGGCCAGACGGAAGTGACACGCGACCTGATGGATCGGCGCGCCGCTACCGGCGGGCAGACGGTCTACGAGGCCGCCAATGTCGAGCTTCACGATTTCGACGGCGACCATCCTTACCTGACGTTCGAGAAGGACGGCCTCGCCCGGCGGCTTGACTGCGATTTCATCGCCGGGTGCGACGGCTATCACGGCGCATCGCGCAAGGCTGTCGAGGGCAAGGGGCTGCAGACCTTCGAGCGGGTCTATCCGTTCGGCTGGCTCGGCATCGTGGCCGAGGTGCCGCCGGTCTCCCACGAACTGATCTATGCGAACCACGAGCGCGGCTTCGCGCTCTGCTCCATGCGCTCGACCAGCCGCAGCCGCTACTATGTCCAGTGCGCGCTCGACGAGAAGGTCGAGGAATGGTCCGACGACCGCTTCTGGGACGAGCTTCGCCGCAGGCTGCCGGAGGAGGCGGCCGATCACGTGACCACCGGACCATCGATCGAAAAGTCGATCGCGCCGCTGCGGTCCTTCGTTGCCGAGCCGATGCGGTTCGGGCGCATGTTCCTAGTCGGCGACGCCGCCCACATCGTGCCGCCTACGGGGGCGAAGGGTCTCAACCTGGCGCTCGGCGACGTGCACTATCTCTTCGAAGGCCTGATGGAGCATTATGGCGACCGGTCGTCAGCTGGTATCGATGCCTATTCAGCCCGCGCGCTGTCGCGTGTCTGGAAGGCCGAGCGGTTTTCGTGGTGGATGACCAACACGATGCACCGCTTCCCGGACACCGGTCCTTTCGGGCAGAGGATGCAGGAAGCCGAACTCGACTATCTGAGCCGGTCGGCGGCGGCGTCGACGTCGCTGGCGGAAAACTATGTGGGCCTGCCTTACTGAGCGGGTGACGAGGGAGGAGACATGAGCGAACGATCAGCCCGCTACAAGCAGGGCATGGATGTGCGGCGCGCGGTGCTGGGCGATGCGCATGTCGACCGCGCGACGAAGGCCGTTACCGATTTCGACGCGCCTTTCCAGGAGATGATTACCGAAGGCGCGTGGGGCACGCTCTGGTCGCGGCCGGACCTGACGCGTCGCGAGCGTTCGCTGGTGACCATCGCGCTTCTGGCTGGCCTCGGCAATTACGAGGAGCTCGGCCTGCATGTGCGTGCAACGGCCAACACGGGTGCGACGGCCGAGGACATTCGTGACGTGCTGATGCATGTCGCCATCTATGCCGGCGTGCCGCGCGCCAACCACGCCTTCAAGCTGGTCAAGCAGATCTACAAGGACATGGAAGAGGAGGCGAAGCGATGAACGCGCCGCTGACGAACCGTCCGCCGGAGACCGGCGGCTTCTACCCGCGCGATCGCGAGTGGCATCCCAAGGCGTTCACGCCGGGCTACAAAACCTCCGTGCTGCGCTCACCGCAAAAGGCGCTGATCTCCTTCGACAACACGCTTTCGGAGATCACCGGGCCGGCTTTCGGGCATAATATCCTGGGCGAGCTCGACAACGATCTCCTGACGAACTTCGCAAGGCCCGGCGAAAGCGCCATCGGCCCGCGCATCATCGTGCATGGGCGGGTGCTGGACGAGCGCGGCAAGGGTGTTGCCGGCGCATTGCTGGAATTCTGGCAGGCCAATGCGGGCGGCCGCTACCGCCACAAGAAGGAAGGCTACGTGGCGCCGCTCGACCCGAATTTCGGCGGCTGCGGGCGGACGATTACCGACGAGGACGGCTATTACTGCTTCCGCACGGTGCAGCCCGGACCCTATCCGTGGCCGAACGGCATCAATGACTGGCGCCCGGCGCATATCCATTTCTCCGTCTTCGGCAGCGGCTTTGCGCAGCGGCTCATCACGCAGATGTATTTCGAGGGCGATCCGCTGATCCCGCTGTGCCCGATCGTGCGCACGATCAACGATGCAGAAGCGATCGCCGGGCTGACGGCGGCGATGGACATGGCGGCGACGGTGCCGATGGATTCGCGCGCCTACAAGTTCGACATCGTGCTGCGCGGCCGTCGGTCGACGCTGTTCGAGAACCGGCTCGACGGAAATTGATTTGCACTTCGAGGTGCCGGTGAATACGTTGAATACCTGTATTCAATCTGGAGGCCGAGATGCCGACATCTATTCGCCTTGAGCCCGAGGTCGAAGCCCGGCTCGATGCTCTTGCCGAGAAAACGGGGCGCACAAAAGCGTTCTATCTCCGGCAGCTCATCGAGGACGGACTTGACGATATTGAAGATTACTATCTGGCCCAAGCCACGCTGGACCGGATCAGGCGCGGGGAAGAGAAGACCTACCCACTCGATCAGGTGATGCGCGACCTTGGCCTGGACGATTGAGATCGCCGCGTCGGTAAGGCGCGACCTCGAACGGCTTGACCGCGAAGCCGCCAAGCGGATCACCCGCTTTCTACTGGAGCGAGTTGCCAGGACAGACAATCCGCGCGATCTGGGCAAGTCGCTCACCGGCTCGATGAAGGGCCTCTGGAGCTATCGCGTCGGCGACTATCGCATCCTGTGCGAAATCGAAGACCATCGGCTCGTCGTCATCGCCGTCGGGGTGGGCCACCGCCGCGAAATCTATCGCTAGGGAGAGAACATGGTTCAGTCACTCAACCGCCTGAAGGAAAGCGCGTCGCAGACGGCTGGGCCCTACGTGCATATCGGGCTGACGCCGAACTTTGCGGAGATTTCCGGCGTCTACCCGGAAGACCTCGGGACGAAGATGGCCGGGCCCCATGCGAAGGGCGAGCGGATCACGATCGTCGGCCGCGTTATCGACGGCGCAGGCGCACCGCTGCGCGACGCGCTGGTGGAAATCTGGCAGGCGGATGCGGCAGGGCTCTACAATTCGCCCGCCGAGATGCGCGGTTCCGCAGACCCGGACTTCACCGGCTGGGGGCGCTGCCCGACCGATATGGATACAGGCGAGTTCCGGTTCGAGACCGTCAAGCCAGGCAAGGTCCCGGCCAAGGATGGGCGCCCGATGGCGCCGCACATCTCCGTCTGGGTCGTGGCGCGCGGCATCAATCTGGGCCTCAACACGCGCATGTACTTTGCCGACGAGGCGGAGGCCAATGCGGCCGATCCCATTCTCGCGCGCATCGAGCACAAGTCGCGCATTCCGACGCTGATGGCTCGGCGTGACGGCGACGTCTACCGCTTCGACATCCACCTGCAGGGTGCCGACGAAACGATCTTCTTCGACATATGAGCGTCTCGCCGTTCGATCATCCGGTGCTTTCAGGCCTTCTCGGAGACGAGGAGGCCGCGGACTTTTTCACCGTCGAGGCCGAACTTGCCGGCATGGTCGCCTTCGAGACGGCGCTGGCAGAGGCCGAGGCGGCTCATGGCCTGATTCCTGCCGAGGCGGCCCGGACGATCGCGACCGCGCTTGCAGGCTTCGTCCCTGACATTGCCGAGCTCAAACGAGGCACGGCGCGCGATGGCGTCGTCGTGCCGGAACTCGTGCGCCAGATGCGCGAGGCGGTCGGTGAGGCGGGTCCGCACCTCCATTTCGGCGCGACCAGCCAGGACGTCATCGATACATCGCTCAGCCTGCGGCTCGTCGGCGTGCTCGACCTGATGGCAGCGCGGCTCGATCTCGTCATCGCCGGCCTCGAGGCGCTAATGGCGCGCGACGGCGCGCTTCCCTCCATGGGGCATACGCGCATGCAGGCGGCGATCCCGGTCACGGCCGGGCGCAAGATCGCAAGTTGGACGGCGCCGCTGAAACGTCACCGCAAGCGGCTGGAGGCGGTTCGCGCAGACGTCGCGATCCTCCATTTCGGCGGAGCGGCCGGGACGCTTGAGAAGCTGGGCGACAAGGGCGATGCCGTCGGCCGCGACATGGCCGACAGGCTACGGCTGGACTGGTCGGACAGCCTGCGCCATTCCGAGCGCGACGGCATTGCCTCCCTGGCGTCCTTCCTGTCGCTCGTGACGGGGAACCTCGGCAAGCTCGGGCAGGACGTCGCGCTGATGGCGCAGACGGAAGTGGGCGAAGTGAAGCTCGCCTCGGGCGGCGGATCATCGGCGATGCCGCACAAGGTCAATCCGGTCGGCGCCGAAATACTGGTCGCGCTGGCGCGGTTCAACGCGACGCTCGTCTCCGGCGTGCACCACTCGCTCGTCCACGAGAACGAGCGGTCGGGTGCCGCCTGGACGCTCGAATGGATGCTCCTGCCGCAGATGGCGGTTGCCACCGCGGCGTCGCTGCGGACGGCCGAAGCGCTCGTCAGGTCGCTCAGCTTCGTCGCGCGGGCCTAGCGCTTTTCGCGGATCTGCGTCAGCGTTCGGGCAGGCGTGATGGCTTCCGGCGAGATTTTCAGCTCGACGATGGAAGGCTTGCCGCTCGCTCGCGCGCGCCTGAAGGCGTCGGCGAACTCCTCGGTCTTCGTCACCGTCTCGCCATGGCCACCGAAGGCGCGGGCGTAGGCGGCGAAATCGGGATTCTTCAGCGTCGTGCCCGATACGCGGCCGGGATAGTCGCGCTCCTGGTGCATGCGGATCGTGCCGTAGATGCCGTTGTTGAGGATGACGACGATGATCGGGCGATCGTACTGGATGGCGGTCGCGAACTCCTGGCCGTGCATCAGGAAGTCGCCGTCGCCGGCCCAGACGATAACCTCGCGCTCCGGGAAGATGCCCTTGGCCGCTACGCCGGCCGGAACGCCGTAACCCATCGAGCCCGATGTCGGGGCCGCCTGGCCGTTGAAGCGGCGGTAGCGGTGGAAGCGATGCATCCAGGTCGCGAAATTGCCGGCGCCGTTGGCGATGATCACGTCTTCCGGCAGGTTTTCTTCGAGCCACGCCATGATCGGGCCCATCTTGACCTCACCTGCACCGTCGGATGGCGGGGTCGACCATTCGAGATAGCTCGCGTGCAGCGCCTCCGTCTTGTCCGCCCAGCGCGGCTCACCTTCGGGCAACAGCTGCGAGAAGGACTTGGCGAAGGCAGTGTTAGAGGCGTTGATCGCGAGCGTCGGGCGGAAGACGCGGCCGAGTTCCTCTGGGTCGGGGAAGATGTGGACGAGCTTCTGGTCGGGATAGGGGCTCTTCACCAGTGTGTAGTCGGCCGACGGCATCTCGCCGAAGCGGCAGCCGACGAAGATCACGAGGTCGGACTCCTTGATGTACTGCGCAAGCTTTGGGTTTGCGCCGATGCCGATGTCGCCCGCATAACAGTCGTGCAACTGGTCGCAGAGCGTCTGGCGGCGGAAGGAGCAGCCGACCGGCAGCTTCCAGCGCGAGATCGAGGCGCAGATCTGACGTACGGCCTCGGGCGTCCAACGCGTGCCGCCGAGTACCATGAAGGGACGTTCGGCGGATGCGAGCAGCCTGCCGAGCTCTTCCATCTCTTCCGCGCCCGGCCGTGTCTCGACCGGCGTGAAGGGCAGCGGCGTCACGGTCTCGACCTCGTCGCGCAGCATGTCTTCCGGCAGGGCGACGATGACGGGACCGGGGCGGCCCGACGTTGCGACCGCAAAGGCTCGCGTGACGAGTTCCGGGATGCGGGTGGCATCGTCGATCTCGACGACCCATTTGGCCATGGAGCCGAAGAAGGCCTTGTAGTCGACTTCCTGGAAGGCCTCGCGCTCCTTGATGCCGCGCGCGACCTGGCCGATGAAGACGATCAGCGGGTTGGAATCCTGTGCGGCGATGTGGATGCCAGCCGAAGCGTTGGTGGCGCCGGGGCCGCGGGTGACGAAGCAGATGCCGGGGCGGCCCGTGAGGCGACCCTCGCAATCGGCCATCATGGCAGCGCCGCCTTCCTGGCGGCAGACGATGTTCTGGATACCGGAATCATGAAGCGCGTCGAGTACTGCGAGATAGCTTTCGCCGGGCACGCTGTAGACGCGTTTGACGCCATTGACCTCGAGCGCCTCGACGATGAGCTGGCCGCCAGTCTTCATGATCCGCACCTCTTTTTCTCGCGTGCGCCTGCCTAGCAACCGCCCGTGGCGATGTCACCCTCGCGCGACGGCAAGCGCCCAGTCGGCGAACTCCGTCGTAGCCTGCTCGCGGTTGAGCTCGTTCAGGGTTTCGTGGCGGTTCTCGGTGTAGATCGTTGTTTTCAGATTCGAATGCCCGGTCGCGCGCAACCGCTCATCGAGCTTGCGGACAGCCTTGCCCATGTCGGTTGCCGGGTCTCGCGAGCCGCAGACCAGGTTGAAGGGAAGCTCCTTGCGGATCGCCGCGAGCTTGCCGTCGTCGGCGCCGGCGATAATGAAGTCGAAGACGGCCGACCACATCTCGACCGACGGATCGAAGCCGCAGAGGGGGTCGTGGACGTATAGGTCGACTTCCGAGGCGTCGCGGGAGAGCCAGTCGAACTCGGTACGGCGATCCTTCACGGTCCTGGCCCAGGCGCGGAAGGTGAGGGCGGGGAGCAGGCGTGACGGGACGTCCGAGCCGAGCCTGAAGCGTTCGTAGGCCAGCATCAGACGCGCCGCGTGGCCGGCCGCGCCAGCGGTGAAGTTGGCGTTCCAGATGGCCGCGCCGGCAAGCCGGTCATGCAGGCGCATGACGGCGTTGAGGCCGATCAGGCCTCCCATCGAGTGGCCGAATAGGATGATTGGCAGGCCGGGATGATCGCGCCGGATGCGATCGTGGACGGCCTCGACGTCGCGGAGGACGAGATCGGCCGACTGGCGACCGCCACCGAATCGCCCGAGCGGGGCATCGGGAGCGTTGGTGTAGCCATGGCCGCGATGGTCATGCGCGTAGACATGGAAGCCCCGCGCGGCGAGCGCCATCGCGAAGCGAAGATAGCGGGCGGAATGCTCGGCGAGACCATGATTGATCTGCACGATGGCGACCGGCGTTCCCTCGGCGGGCTGATGGCGCAATGCCAGCGTCGCGCCCGTGGGCGAGGTCAACTGACCGTAGTCGGCGAAACTCATCCTGCCTCCGATTCGTTCCGCAACGTCGCTGCCCTTCGTTTGTGCAAAAAACACTTTTGCCGAACAGCTAGGCAATCGCTTGCTTGCAAAGGCGGGTCCCACCCTGTTTGATGCCCGCCAACAACAAGCATCTTACAGGGGACCCAGATGATCACACGCAGATTGTTCAACCTTGCCGCGGCGACCGTATTCGCCGGCGCGGCGGCCGGCCTGTCGCTCGTGGCTCCAGCGGCAGCGCAGACCAACATCGCCTTCACGCTCGACTGGCGTTTCGAAGGTCCGGCGGCCGGCTTCTTCCTGGCGCAGGACAATGGCTATTTCGAAGAGGAAGGCCTGAACGTCACGATCGATACGGGCGCCGGGTCCGTCGAAGCGATCCCGCGCGTTTCGACCGGCACCTATCAGATGGGCTTCGGCGACATCAATTCGCTGATCAAGTTCCTCGACCAGGACCCGACCCAGAACGTCAAGGCCGTCATGATGGTCTATGACACCCCGACCTTCGCCGTCGTCGGCCGCCGCTCGCTCGGCATCACCGAGGACCCGAAGTCGCTCGAGGGCAAGACGCTCGGCGCGCCGCCCCCGGATGGTGCGTTTGCGCAGTGGCCGGCCTTCGTCGAGGCGACGGGTCTCGACACGTCCGGCATCACGATCGAGAGCATCGGCTTCCCGGTGCGTGAGCCGATGCTGGCGCAGGGCGAGGTCGATGCCGTGTTCGGCTTCGCATTCTCCGTGATCCTGAACCTCAAGGCGCAGGGCGTGGCCGAGGACGACATCGTGCCGATCCTGATGGCCGAGAACGGCCTCGACCTCTACGGCAATGCGATCCTCGTCAACACGGACTTCGCCGAGCAGAACCCCGAGGCGGTCAAGGGCTTCCTGCGTGCACTGGCCAAGGGCTTCCGCGATGCCGTCGCCGATCCGGCCGCCGGTGCTGCCGCCGTCCTGACGCGCAACGATATTCTCGACGTCAATGTCGAGACCGAGCGCCTGACCATGGCCAACGAGATGAACATCAACACGGCCTACGTCCAGGAAAACGGTATGGGCGGGATCGACATGGACCGCCTCGGCCGCGCCTTCGAGCAACTGACGGTCTCCGTCGGCCTGACGGGTGCGGTCAAGCCGGAAGACGTCATCGACCTGCAGTACCTGCCGGCGCAGGAAGATCGGATGCTGCAGTAGTTTTCCGCAGTCCGGCGGCCAGGGCGCATACCCCCCTCTGGCCTGCCGGCCATCTCCCCCACAAGGAGGGAGATTAGTCGTTTCAATCTCCGCACGAGCTCTTCAACGATGGAGTTCGGGTGCTGCCAAAGCCACGATTGATCTCCACCCTTGCGGAGGAGATGGCCGGCAGGCCAGAGGGGGGTGGGTGCAGGATGGACCGCTCGCAGATGACCCAACCACTCGTGACCATCAACAATGTCGACATGCGCTATGGCGGGCAGGGCGGCGTGCTGGCCGTTTCGGGCCTGACCATGTCGGTCGACAAGGGCGAGTTCGCCGCGGTTGTCGGCCCGTCCGGCTGCGGAAAGTCGACGCTTATGAAGCTTGTCACCGGGCTTTATATTCCCCAGACGGGTCGCGTGATGGTGGCGGGAAGCGCGGTGACCAAGCCGGTGTCGATCGTCGGCATGGCGTTCCAGAACCCGACCATGCTTCCCTGGCGGACCACGCTCGACAACATCCTCCTGCCGCTCGAAATCGTCGAACGCCACCGCAAACGGCTGCGCAAGCACAAGGCCGAATATGTCGCCAAGGCCGAGAGGCTTCTGGAGATGGTCGGCCTCAAGGGGTTCGGCGAGCGCTATCCCTGGCAGCTTTCGGGAGGCATGCAGCAGCGCGCCAACCTCTGCCGCGCGCTCATCCATGAGCCGGACCTCCTGATGCTCGACGAGCCGTTCGGCGCGCTCGATGCGTTCACACGCGAAGAGCTTTGGCAGGTCATTCGCGATCTCCACGCTGCGCAAGGGGTCACGATCGTGCTCGTCACGCACGATCTGCGCGAGGCGGTCTATCTCGCCGACCGCGTGTTCGTGATGTCGGCGCGGCCGGGCCGCATCCTCAACGAGCACCGCATCACCTTCCAGCGGCCACGGCCGCTCGACCTGATGTACGAGCGCGAGTTCACCGAAAAGGTCCACGAGTTGCGCGGCGAGATTGCGGATGCGAGGCAGGCGGCATGACGATCGAGACCGAGACCACCACGCCCGTCGCGGACCTTCCGCGCCCGCGCCGTTCGATCAACTGGATCCGGCTCGCGCCGTGGATCTACACGATCGCGCTGTTCCTCATCTGGGAAGTCGCGGTGAGGGCGCTCGGCATCCGGCCGACCATTCTGCCGGCACCCAGCGCCATTGCCGGTGCGCTCTGGCAATACTGGCCGGCGATCCAGCGCCACTCGATCCAGACGCTGTTCACCACGACGCTCGGCTTCGGTCTTGCCGTCGTCGGCGGGCTGGCGCTCGGGCTCCTGATCGGGTGGTCGCGGATGATCTATGCCGGGCTCTATCCGATCATGGTCGGATTCAACGCGATCCCCAAGGTCGCGGTCGTGCCGATCCTCGTCATCTGGTTCGGCATTGGCACGATCCCGGCCGTGCTGACGGCGTTCCTCATCGCCTTCTTCCCGATCGTCGTGAACGTCGCGACCGGCCTCGCCACGATCGAGCCGGAGACGGAGGACGTTCTGCGCGCGCTCGGCGCGAAGAAGATGGACATCATGCTGAAGGTCGGCATCCCGCGCTCGATGCCCTACTTCTTCGGCTCGCTGAAGGTGGCGATTACGCTCGCCTTCGTTGGTTCTGTGATTTCCGAGACCGTGGCGGCCAATTCGGGCCTCGGCTACATGATGTCGGCCGCCCAGTCGCAGTTCAACGTGCCGCTGGTCTTTGCCGGCCTCATCATGCTCGCCGTCGAGGGCATCGCGATGTATGCGCTGATGGCGTGGATCGAGAAGCGCATGACCGGCTGGGCACATCGCAGCCAGACCATGGGCATGTGACCCGGCTGCACGTGATCGCGCCTATTTGCGCGCGATCACCCAGATGGCGTGGATGATGCCCGGGATGTAGCCCAGCAGCGTCAAAAGGATGTTCAGCCAGAAGTGCAGGCCAAGGCCAACCTGCAGGAAGACGCCCAGCGGCGGCAGCAGGATGGCGAAGATGATGCGGATGATGTCCATCGTCAGGTCCCGTTTGTTGAGAGACCCCTAAACTGCGCAGCAGCGAATTGGTTCGCTAGCGGCGTGCCGAAACTGGCGCTGGCAACGGCCGGAGCCTACGGTTGCCGTTGGCCTGCCGATCGCTTACATCAGCGCCAAATACGTCTTTCCCCCAAGGAACGGAGTTCGAAGCGCGCCATGGCACGCCAGTTCATCTATCATATGTCGGGCCTGACCAAGGCCTATGGCGCCAAGAAGGTGCTCGAGAATCTGCATCTCTCCTTCTACCCGGACGCCAAGATCGGCATTCTCGGCCCCAACGGCGCCGGCAAGTCGACCGTGCTCAAGATCATGGCCGGCGTAGACAAGGAATGGTCGGGCGAAGCCTGGCTCGCCGAGGGCGCGACGGTCGGCTACCTCGCGCAGGAGCCGGAACTCGACCCCAACAAGACCGTCTTCGAGAACGTCATGGACGGTGTCGCGAAGAAGACCGCCATCATCGAGCGCTACAACGAACTCATGATGAACTATTCCGACGAGACGGCGGACGAGTCCGCGCATCTCCAGGACGAGATGGACCGGCTCAATCTCTGGGACCTCGAGCAGCAGGTCGAGATGGCGATGGAAGCGCTCGGCTGCCCGCCGAAGGATGCCAACGTCGTCAACCTCTCGGGTGGCGAGCGCCGCCGCGTGGCGCTCTGCAAGCTGCTTCTGTCCGAGCCGGACCTGCTGCTGCTCGACGAGCCGACCAACCACCTTGACGCCGAGACCACTGCGTGGCTCGAAAAGCACCTGCGCGCCTACAAGGGCGCCGTGATGCTGATCACCCACGATCGCTACTTCCTCGACAACGTCACGGGCTGGATTCTCGAGCTCGATCGTGGCCGCGGCATCCCGTATGAAGGCAACTACACCGCCTATCTGGAAGCCAAGGCCAAGCGCCTGAAGCAGGAAGGCCGCGAGGACGACGCCCGCCAGCGCGCGATCTCGCGCGAGCGCGAGTGGATCCAGTCGAGCCCGAAGGCGCGCCAGACCAAGTCGAAGGCCCGTATCCAGGCCTTCCAGGACCTGCTGGAAGCCGCCGACAGCCGTCGCCCCACCGACACTCAGATCGTCATCCCGCATGGCGAGCGGCTAGGCAATGTGGTCATCGAGGTTAACAACATCTCCAAGGGCTTCGGTGACAAGCTCCTGATCGAAGGTCTCGAGTTCAAGCTGCCGCCAGGCGGCATCGTCGGCGTGATCGGCCCCAACGGCGCCGGCAAGACCACGCTGTTCAAGATGATCACCGGTCAGGAGACGCCGGACAATGGCGACATCCGCGTCGGCGAAACCGTCAAGCTCGGCTATGTCGACCAGAGCCGCGATGCGCTCGACCCGAACAAGACCGTTTGGGAGGAAATCTCCGGCGGCGCGGAAGTCGTCAAGCTCGGCAAGTTCGAGGCCAACACGCGCGCCTACTGCTCGTCCTTCAACTTCCGCGGCGGCGACCAGCAGCAGAAGGTCGGCAACCTCTCGGGCGGCCAGCGCAACCGTG